>OGKE01000321.1_pt1 | contig 51602 bp, 43 predicted proteins | sample 1572341 | NCBI WGS metagenome assembly OGKE01 (sample SAMEA2582091, study PRJEB24529) | metagenome | biome: Human gut stool | place: China | collected 2011
TATAATAGCAGATTATTTTGTGATATAAAATAGCATTTTATTGATTTGAGGTGTCAGATATTGATTTTTGATTGGAGCACCACCGCAGCGCTGGCCTCGGTGCAGGATGTCCAGCCCGAACGCCCCCTCACGCTGGCGGGCGAAGGGCTGTGGGTGTGCCTGGTCTCCAGCGGAAAATGCACGGCTTCGCTGCCCGCTGCCGGGCCGTCCCCGGCAGGGTCGGCTCTCGTCCTGCCGCCCCAGAGCGCGTCTGCCGGCCATCTGATCCTGAGCCGCGCCCCGCTGGCCCTTGCCCCGGAGGGCGGCTGCCATCTGCTCTGCATCCAGCTCACTGGGCAGGCGGCAGCGCAGTTCCTCGCCGGGCTGACCGAGCTGCCCTTTCTGGCCCGCGGCGAGACCTGCCCTGCCGCCGCCGAACTGATGGGGCGGCTGGCCGCAGAGGCCGGAGCAGAGTTTCTCGGCACCCCGCACAGCCGTGCCGTCAGCCAGCTCGCCTTTGCACTGCTGTGCGAGCTGTCGGGGGCCGACAGCGCTGCGCCCTCCCTGCCGCCCCTCGTCACCGCCGCCATCGAGGACATCCGCCAGAACTACGCGGGTCTCTACGGCGTGGAGGAGCTCAGCGAGCGGCTGGGCGTCTCGAAAAGCCACCTCGTCCGCACCTTCACGGCCGCTGTGGGGGTACCGCCGGGGCGGTATCTGACCACCGTCCGCATCGAAGCGGCCATGCGTCTGCTCCTCCACCGGGAATACACGCTGGACGTCATCGCCAGCCTGTGCGGCTTTTCCGGAGCGAACTACCTCTGCCGCGTCTTCAAAAAAGAGACCGGCCACTCCCCCGCGCAGTGGCGGGCCATGGCCGGTCAGGCAGTGCGCCCCCTCTCGCCCGCCGAAAGCAAACGGGAGCAGGAGCTTTATATCTAATGTACCGGGGCTGTTCTGCCCCGCTTTTTTATGCCCTTCCGACCTTCCGCTTCAGCAGGAAGACGGTCAGCGCCAGTGTGATGGCCTCCGAGACCGGGAACGCCGCCCAGACGCCGTTCATCCCGAACAGTGCGCTCAGCACCAGCGAACAGACCACGATGGCCACCATGCCGCGGCACAGCGAGGTGATGGAGGCTTCCGCCGGGCGGTTGACCGCTCCCAGATAGCCCGCCGCCACGATGTTGCAGCCCGCGAAGAAGTATCCCACGAAGTAAATGCGCATCCCGCTGTGGGCAAACTCAGCCATGAGCGCGGAGTTCTCGCTGTTGAAGAGGGCCGTCAGCGCATCGGTATACCCGAACACAACGCCGTACAGCAGCGCCGCCAGCCCCAGCGCCGTGCCGCAGCCCAGCAGCAGGAGCTTTCTGGCCCCGGCCATCTCATTTTTGCCGTAGCACTGGCTCACCAGCGGCTGAGCGCCCTGCGCCACACCGTTGAAGATGGCCGTTGCCACCAGCGCAAAGTTCGCCACGACGCCATAGGCCGCCACAGCCACATTGCCCGCCAGGCGCAGCAGCAGGAAGTTGAAAACGGTGGTCGTCACGCCGGAGGAAAGCTCCCCGACAAAGCCGGAGATGCCCAGCTGGCAGCTCTGGGCCAGCAGCCTGATGGACGGTGCCTTGCGCACAAAGGTGATGGTGTTGCTCTTCTTTATAAAATGTGCGCTGCATACGGCAATGCTCAATATCGGCGAGATGGCCGTTGCCAGCGCCGCACCGGGCAGACCCAGGCCCATCGGGAAGATGAAGATGTAGTCAAACACCACATTGAACAGACTGCCGCTCAGCGTCGCCACCATGGCCAGCGAGGGGGCGCCGTCGTTGCGGACGAAGGACGCCACCACATAGTTGCACATAAAGAAGGGGGTGAACATCAGGAAGATGCGGGCATAGTTCATGCCCAGCGCCACGATGTCCGCATCGCCGCCCATCAGCCGCAGCAGGCCGTCCGGGCGGAAGATGCCCACCAGCATGAACGGCACCGCCAGGATGCAGACGCTGAAAATGGCATTGGAGAAATAGCGCTGCGCCCGCGCATCCCCCTGCGCCCGCAGGATGGCATAGCGGGTGGCCGCGCCCAGGCCGATCATCGAGCCGAAGGCAAAGATGAGATTATAGATGGGCAGGCAGAGGTTCAGCAGGGTCACGCCGTCGGTGCCCGCCGCCTGCGCAATGAAATAGGTATCCGCCAGGATGTAGCACGACGTTCCCAGCAGGCCGAAAATGTTCTGGGAAACATATTTGAAAAACTGCTTTGTCAGGTTCATGAAGCGTCCTTTCTGTCCATTCTTACACTTGTTCGCCAGTTTAGCACAGTTTTACGCAAAATGTCAATCTCGTGCGGCAGACCGCTCCCACCGGAACGGTTGCTTTCTCCCGCCGCACGAGGGGAGTTTTACCGGCGAGTATCCGAGGTGGGGACCCGACGCGAAGCGTTGGGGAGGGCATGGAATGCCCTTTGACTCGCCGGGAAAAGCTCCCGGAGATGCGGCTCATATAGAGCGCCCGCCAGATTTCCCGTTGACGAATCGCTTTTACCGGGTGTATACTTGTACCCTATTTTGATGGAAAGGAGGGAGCCGCCATGCCGGAAAAACCCCTGCTCTGCCTGGGCGAAACCTGGCTGGAACTGACCGCCGACACGCCGCCGGAGCTTGCCGGACAGTTTCAGGTGCAGGTCGGCGGCTGGGGGGCCGGACTCTGCCGCGCCTACACCCGCTGCGGCGGGCGGGCGGTGCTTCTCTCCCAGCTGGGGGCCGACCCCTTTGGCCGCAAGGCAGCAGCCCAGCTGGCGGCAGACGGTGTGGACTGCTCCCGCCTCTGCTTCACGGATGCAGCCCCCACCCCGGTGGTCTTCTCCGGTGCGGGCGAGACGCTCCCCTACCGTGCCCGCTCCTCCGAGCTTTGCTATGCCCCGGAACAGCTGGACGCCGACACTTTCCGGGACGCCTTCGCGCTCTGCTTCTCCTCCGCCTGCCTGCTGGACTCCCCCGCCCGGCTGACCCATCTCAAGGCCATTGCCGCCGCGCGGGATGTCGGCACCTTCGTCTGCTATGCGCCCCGGATGACCGAGTCTGCGCCTTTCTGGCCGGATGCTGCTTCTCTGCGGGAAACGGCCCGCGCATTTTTTCCACAGGCGGACGTTTTGTTGTTGAAAAGCAGCGACCTTTTCCCGCTGTTTGGCTCTCATGAGCTGCGCACGGCCCTGTTTGCCCTTTTTTCCGGCCATGTTCAGCTGATTTTTTATGCCGATTCGGAAAATGTTCATCTTTTTACACGGAGCGTACTGCTTTCTGCGGCAAAAAACGACCTTACCGAGGCCGAACTGCTCCACCGGCTCTGCCGCCTGAACACCTGGCCGGACAAGCTGGCCGGCCTGCGGGAAAGCACGCTCCGCAAGCTCTTATTCTGAACTGCCTTTCATCTGCCCCCGTACAACGCACAAGACCCCCGGCCTGCGCCGGGGGTCTTGTGTTGCATTCTGCCAAAAACGCAAAAACAGGCAGCGCCGTGGAAAGGAGGAGAAAGCGGCGCTGCCTGTCGTATGAGAACTCCCAAACATTTGCGGTTGTCAGGAGATGGTTGGTAGTCTGCCCGCCGCATTGGCTATTGCCTCGCATCAGCGGGGGACAGTGTTTTTTTCAAAGGGGGCCGCAGCATCGGTTTTCTGCCGAGGTGTGCGGTTTTCATTGCCTGCATTGGCATCCTGCGGGAGGATCGTTCGTTCCTCCCTGACTGCACCCTTATTGTACCGGATAAAAATGGAGTTTCTTTGTGAGGTTTTTGAACAAATTGAAAATAAAAAAATCAGCCGCTCCGGGCAAAGCAAAAACCGGAGCGGCTGATTTCGAAGGAGGTAAACGAATCGGATCGGAGAACATCCAGACGCTCATCCGGGGGTGCAGGCCCCGGACGTGCGGTCAGGCAAAGAAGGAGATGACCAGTGCCACCAGGAAGCCCACACCGCCGACCAGCGTTTCCATGATGGTCCAGGTCTTGAGGGTGGTCTTTTCATCCATGCCCACAAGGCTCTTGACCAGCCAGAAGCCGGAGTCGTTGAAGTGAGAGCAGACAGTGGAGCCGCCTGCGATGGCAGCGGTGACACAGGCGAGGTACAGCGGGCTCAACTCGCTGATGCCAGGCATGGCGGAGATGATGCCGGCGGCCATGGTCATGGCGACGGTGGAAGAACCGACCGAGATGCGGACCAGAGCGGCCACGATGAAGGCGACCAGCACCAGCGGCAGGCTGGCGTTTGCCACGGCGTTGCCGATGACATCGCCCAGGCCGGAGTTCTGCAGCATGTAGCGCAGCACACCGCCACAGGCAGTAACCAGCAGGATCATGCCGGTGGGCTCCAGAGATTTGGTCATGATCTTTTCCAGCTGGGCGTTGCTGTAACCGTGGCGGGTACCCAGCAGATACATGGCAGCGATGGTGGCCAGCAGCAGAGCCATGAACGGCTCGCCGAGGAAAGCCAGGACCGGCTGGATGCCAGCCAGAGCAGGCACGACCTTGGCCACGGAGTTTGCGATGATGAGGACCAGCGGGATCAGGATGATGCCCACGATGGTGCCGAACTTAGGCAGCTTGCTCTCGTCGATATCATCTTGCTGCGCCACATGTTCGGGGACTTCGATCCTGTATTTCCTGCCGCAGATGGAACCCCAGATGGGGCCGGCGGCGATCATGGCGAAGATGCCGCAGAAGATGCCGATGAGGATGACCCAGCCCAGGTCCACGCCCAGCATGGTCGCCACCAGCACAGGGCCCGGCGTGGGAGGGATGAACGCATGACCGACCGCCAGACCGGCCAGCAGGGGGATGACGTAGTACAGAACGGAGCGCTTGGTGCGCTTTGCCAGCGAGAACGCCAGCGGGATGAGGATGATCAGACCGGCATCGAAGAAGACCGGCATGGCCACCACCAGACCGGTGATGCCCAGTGCCCACGCGGCTTTTTCGTCGCCGAACTTCCGTACCATGGTCACGGCCAGCGTCTGTGCTCCGCCGGATTCTTCCAGAATGGCACCGAACATGGAGCCAAGGCCCACCAGAAGGGCGATGCCTTTCAGGGTATTGCCGATGCCTTCATTGACCGAGCCAACGATGTCGGACAGGGGCATCCCGGCCATCAGGCCGATGCCAACGGCACCCACCAGAATAGAGATCATGGCGTGGACTTTGAATTTGATGATGAGAATGAGCAACAGGATCAGGCCTGCTACGGCAGCAAATACCAGCCGTGCCGCATCGGGAGTCGCAACTGCTGTCATAATAGTTCCTCCATTTTTGATTTTTGGTTGCACTTATCCAAGCCGTCCGGAAAAACGCACCGGACAGTTTCCTTTTTGTTGTTTCTGCGGAGTGTTTTACTCCATGTAAGCACCCTTCATGGGGCTGACGGCATGTTGGGAATAGAGCTTGAGCAAGCCCTTTTGGTACTTGGGAGCCTTGGGCTTCCAGTTGGCGCGGCGCTCGGCGAGGATGGCGTCCATCTCTTCGGGGGTCTTCGGCTCACCCTTCACGCCCACGATGGCCAACTTGCGGCCCGGCACGTCGATCTGGATCAGGTCGTCCTGCTCCACCAGTGCGATGGGGCCGCCCACCGCAGCTTCCGGGCTGACATGGCCGATGACCGGGCCGCGGCTCGCGCCGGAGAAGCGGCCGTCGGTGATGAGGGCCACGCTGGAAGCCAGCTTCGGGTCGGCGCAGATGGCCTCGCCGGTGTAGAACATCTCCGGCATACCGCTGCCGCGGGGGCCTTCGTAGCGGATGAAGATGGCGTCGCCGGGCTTCACCTCGCCGTGCAGGACAGCGGAGATGCACTCCTCCTCACTGTCGTAGGGCTTGGCGCGCAGGGTGGCTTCAAACATGTTCTTGGGGCAGGCGGTGTGCTTGATGACGCAGCCTTCCGGAGCCAGATTGCCCTTCAGGATGGCGATGCTGCCGTCGGTGCCCTTGGCGTTATCAAAGCTGTGGATGATGTCCTCGCGGCTGACCGGGCGGGTAAAACCGGCGGTCTTTTCGGCCAGGATGGCGTCGCAGTGCTCATAGAAGCCGTTCTTCTTCAGCTCTTCGAGGTTCTCGCCCAGCGTCTTGCCGGTGACGGTCATCACGTCCAGATGCAGCATGGACTTGATTTCCTCCATCACGCGGGGCACACCGCCTGCATAATAGAAGTACTGTGCGGGCCAGTCGCCGGAGGGACGGATGTTCAGCAGGTAGTGCGCACCCCGGTGCATCCGGTCGAAGGTGTCGGCGTCGATCTCAATGCCGAACTCATGCGCGACAGCGGGCAGGTGCATGGTCGCGTTGGTGGAGCCGGAGATAGCGGCGTGGACCATAATGGCGTTCTCAAAGCTCTCCTTAGTCACGATGTCCTTGGCGGTGATGCCCTTCCTGACCAGCTCCATCAGCTGCTTGCCGGCATCGTAGGCGGCCTGCTTCAGCTCCGGAGCGGTGGCGGGCATCAAAGCGGTGCCCGGCAGCATCAGACCCAGTGCTTCGGCCATGACCTGCATGGTGGAGGCGGTGCCCATGAAGGAGCAGGCACCGCAGCTGGGGCAGGCGTTGTGCTTGTAGTAGTCCAGCTGGCTGTTGGGGATGACGCCGGTCTTTTTCCAGGCGTCAAACTTGCCGATCTGCTCCAGCGTCAGCAGCTCGTTGATGGCGCAGGCCGGGTCGTTGACCACATACTCTTTCGGCAGGGTGTGAGCCTCCATGACGCCGCCGGTGACGACGATGGCGCTCATATCCTTCAGGCGGCCGATGCTCATCAGCATGGCGGGCACGGACTTGTCACAGCTGGCGATGAACACGCCGCCGTCGTAGACGCTGGCGTTGGCCTGTGCTTCCACCAGATTCACGATGGCGTCCCGGTGGGGCAGCGAGTAGTTGATGCCGTCATGACCCTGTGCAACGCCGTCGCACATATCGGTGGCAAAATAGCGGGCAGCCTTGCCGCCGTTCTCGTTGACCGCCTGCACGGCCTCTCTGACGAATTGATCCAGATGAGCGCTGCCAGGGTGGCTGTCGCCGAAGGTGCTCTCCACCAGGATCTGGGGCTTGGAAAGGTCCTCGACCTTCCAGCCCATCCCCATTTTCAGCGGGTCGTTTTCAGGTGCCAGCGTGCGGACTTCCTGTGAACGAAGTTCCATAATCCCTACCTCCAAATATCGCTTGTTCTCGTCCTTTTTTCTGTGGGACTTTTTGTGATTCAATTGTAAATCTGCAGACATCTTTTTGCAAGTTGTTCCATATACGTCCTACTATTTGCGCAAAAAATCTGGGATACATCATGCACTCTGCCCAATTTCGGGCGACTTTTTCATAAAATTCACCCTCACAGCCGGTTTTTGCAAACTGCCGGGGTAAAAAGTCATCAGATGACTTTGGACATAAAAATACCCTGCACGGTATTTCGCCGTGCAGGGCCGGTATCATTTGAGAAATCCCGCCATTCCAACGGTCCCATCATCGGGATCTTCGCCGTCGTAGATCTTCTTGATATAGGTGCGGTTGAAGTTCAGGTGCATCACCATGGCCGACTTTGCCCCGATGGGGTCGTGCCTGGCGATGGCCTCCGCGATCATCCGGTGGGTCATGATGGTCTCGTCGATGAGCTTTTTGTGGGTGACGTTCACGAACATCATCACCGCCGTATCAATGATGGGGATCAGCTGCCCCACCACCAGATTCTTGCTGCTCTCGGCAATGCAGGTGTGGAAGGCGATGTCGTCTTCAATGTAGCGGTCGCCATTGTGGATCTTGGTCTCGACCCGCTCGCACAGCCGCCGCAGCCGCTCAATGTCCTCGTCGGTCGCGTTCTGGGCCGCGATCTCCGCGATGCCCGGTTCCAGCAGCAGCCGCAGGTTGACCAGATCAAAGGCCAGCGCATTCTTATCCTGCACACTGCGCAGATTCAGCGGGTCCGAAAGCCCCTTCACCGTCGTGACCACATAGGTGCCGGAGCCCTGCCGCACCTCCACGATGCCCTTGCTGGACAGCAGCTTCACCGCCTCCCGGATGGTGCTGCGCCCCACCCGGAACTTTTCCGCCAGCGCAAACTCGTTGGGCAGCTTTGCCCCCGGCTCCAGCGGGGTATCCAGAATATAATGGTAGATCTGGTCTTCGACCTGTTCGGCCAGCAGCTTGTTTTTTAAGTGTGAAAATTCGCTCATGGCTTTCTCCCCTTTTGTACCGCCTATGGGTCAGGGCCTCCCGCTTTCGGCCCTTTCCATTGCAGCCGCCGCAGCCTTCCGGGCCTTTTTGCAGCGGTACATCTCCCGGTCGGCCTGGTCTTTCACGGCCAGCAGGTCCTCCCCCGAAATGGGTGCCGACCCCAGGGACACTCTGGGCAGACAATGCACGACCTCACGCCGCAGTGCCAGCCAACGCTCAAATTCCTGCGCGCACCAGGCCTCCCGGTCTGCGTTTTCCAGCAGCACACAGAACTCGTCGCCGCCGATGCGGTAACAGTAGCCGCAGTGGGCATAGGCTTTTTTGATGCAGTGGGCGATCTCGGCCAGGCAGACGTCTCCCTGTAAGTGGCCGTAGCGGTCGTTGACCTGCTTGAAGTCGTCCACATCGAACACCACCAGCACCCCGCCGCTGCGGCGCATCTCTGCGGTGCGGTTCAGGTAGCTGTTCTGGTTCAGCAGCCCGGTGAGGGCATCCAGCTGGTTCCACATCTCACTGCAATAAATAAAGTACAGCACCGACAGCAGGGTAACGCACAGCCATGTAACGTGGAGGCTCGGCAGAGCCACCTGAATGATGGTCTCGATGGTCAGAAAGAGCATCAGGGGGTAGATCAGCACCCGGCTGCGGTTCTGAAACTCCCGCGCCGTGACGATGGTGGACGCCGAAAGGTACACGATGGCCGCAAGGTACATCAGGATGTAAATGCAAAAGTAAGGCCCGCGGGAATAGACGTTGTCTTCGCTGACGGAGAACACCAGCCCGGCGGGGATGGACAGGGCAAGGAACAGCAGGTAGCACCCCTCGCAACACACGGCCGCCCGGAACCAGAAGTTCACCATTTTCTTCCGATCCATGACGTACACCAGGCAGAGGGACACCGCCGGGGAGAGGCCGAACCCCAGATAGTTGGACAGGATGTTCAGCCAGCGGTAGCCCGCCGGTGCGCCATCCACCGCCAGCGTCACAACCTCCAGCACCGAGATCCCCGCAATCAGCGCAAAGGCCAGAAAAAATCCCCGTTTTTGCTTTTTGTTCAGGGATTCGCTGAACTTTGTGAGGATGCACATGAAGCTCAGCACAAAAAGGTCAATGGCCGTCAAGACATAAAAATAACCGTTCATTGTAAGACATTTCACCTTTGGATTTCTGTAATCAAGGCACGTATATGCTATTTTAGTATATCACGTTGCAGTGTCTTTCTCAACCAGACCCCGCGTTCTTTCACATTTTCGCGGCCAAAGGCCCCGGAATGCTTCATCGGCGGCTTTGCTTCCGTTGCTCCTGTCGGGACAGGGCACAGACCACTTCAATATGTTCGCTGTTCGGGAACATATCGACCGGGGTGAAGCCCTCGGCCCGGTAGCCTTTTTTCGTCAGCAGGGCCAGGTCACGGGCCATGGTCTCCGGGTTGCAGCTGACGTAGACCACCCGTCTGGGGGCCATGCGGACGACGCTCTCGATGAACTGGGGCGTCGAGCCTTCGCGGGGCGGGTCCATGAAGATGACGTCGGCCCGCTCCCCGGCGGCAGCGGCTTCGCAGATCCAGGCCGTGGCGTCGGCGGCAAAGAACCGGGCGTTTTTGACGCCATTGTGCTTCGCGTTGCCGATGGCGTCGCGCACTGCGTCCCGGTTGAGTTCCACGCCCACCACCTGCTTTGCCCGGTCGGCGGCGGTCAGGCCGATGGTGCCGATGCCGCAGTAGGCATCCAGCACGACCTCTCTGCCGGTCAGCTGGGCGGCCTCCACGGCCAGACCGTAGAGCACCGCCGTCTGCACCGGGTTCACCTGATAGAAGCTGCGGGGGCTGAGCGCGTAGGTCTTGCCGCAGAGTTCATCCAGAATGAACCCCTTGCCGTAGAGCACCTTTTCCTGCTCGCCCAGCACGACGCTGGTGCGGCGGGGGTTGTAGTTCTGCACGATGGTCGTCACGGGGACCTTCCGCTTTTCAGCCTCTGCCAGCAGGGCGCGGACAAAGTTCTTTGCGCCGGGCAGAATGGGCTGGGCCGTGACCAGCACCACCATCACCTGCCCGGTGGCGGCGCCCCGGCGCAGCAGGCAGTGGCGGATCAGGCCGGTGCCCTGATCTTCCCGGAAAGGCTGATATCGGCAGGCCGCTGCCGCTGCGCGGACGGCTTCCAGCACGGTATCCAGCACCTCGTCTTCCAGCAGGCAGCGCTCCACCGGCAGCACCTTATGGGTCCCGGCGGCATAGATGCCGGACACGAGTTTTCCACCCTGCCCGGCGGCAAAGGTCGAGATCACCTTATTCCGATAGTGGTAGGGCGTCTCCATCCCCCGGATGGGGTACATCGGGCCGTATCTGCCCAGCAGGGCGCGGACTTTTTCCTCTTTCTGCTTCAGCTGGTCTGCATAGGGCAGTTCCAGCAGCGGGCAGCCGCCGCAGTTCTTTGCGCGATTTTTACAAGTCATCGTTCTTTCCTCCTCTTTCCGGCTCTGCGAAAGCCGTTTCGTCCAGCACAGCCAATACCGGCCTGCCAAAGGCTCTCCCTTCGGGAGAGCTGGCACGCGAAGCGTGACTGAGAGGGCTCACCCATACGGGTCATACAGATCATATTCTTCGGCCTCGGCGTGCTTTTCTTCCAGCACGGCCATCGCCTGTTCCAGTTGGCTCTGGGAGCAGCCGCTCTCGCTGACAAGGGCGCGGACGGCCTCGGCCAGGTCGCCGCCAAAGACGGCATCCAGCCGCTGGCGCATGGTCCAGACGCCGTAGGCGCGTTTCGTGAGGGTGGGCGTGTAGATGTTGCGATTCTGCTCTTTTCCGCTCTTCACCCAGCCCTTGTCTTCCAGCCGGTAGAGAAAATTCAGCACGGTGGCCGGCCGCCAGCCTTTTGCGGCCAGCTTCTCTCCGATGTCCCGCCGGGAGGCGGGCTGTTTGCAGCTCCACACGGCCAGCAGCACCTGTTCTTCCGCCGTCGAAAGCGGTCTCAGACGGTCCGGGATGCCATACATTGCAGGGTTCGCCCTCCTTTTTTATTTTACATTTGTCTCTATTTATTTGATTTTACCGAAAAGTCTCGCTTTTTTCAAGGGCAGAATTTTGGCTGTCCTGCCCTGTTTTGCGGTCTATTTTACATTCGTCTCCGTTTCTGTGTTTATGTCAAATACATTTGTGCGTTCCGTGCTTTCAGTGCGCGGTCAGGTGAGCATCTTTGTGCAAAGATGCTCTTGTTTTCGCACCCTCAAAACCATTATACTACGGACAAAACCAGAGCACAATGCCGCCGGAGATTCGGGCGGCGCGGAATCAGGAAAGGGAGAGTCACATTATGGCACGAGTTTACAATTTCAGCGCAGGCCCCAGCATGCTGCCCGAAAAGGTCCTGAAGCAGGCCCAGGCCGAACTGCTTGAATACGGCAGCAGCGGCCAGAGCGTGATGGAGATGAGCCACCGCAGCAAGTGGTTCGATGCCATCATCACCGAGACCGAGGCCTCGCTGCGCCGGGTGATGAACATCCCCGACAACTACAAGGTCGGCTTCTTCCAGGGCGGTGCGACCCAGCAGTTCGCCATGGTGCCGCTGAACTTCATGACCACCGGCAAGGCCGACTACCTTGTCACCGGCAACTTCTCGAATCTGGCCGCCAAGGAAGCCGCCAAGTTCGGCGAAGCCAACATCGTGGCCTCCAGCAAGGACAAAAACTTCACCTACATCCCGGATGTGAACACCATCGCCTACGACAAGGATGCCAGCTACATCCACATCTGCCAGAACAACACCATCTTCGGCACCCAGTACGTCGAGGTCCCGCAGGTGGAGGGCATCCCGCTGGTGGCGGACATGAGCTCGATGATCCTTTCCAAGCCCGTGGACGTGACGAAGTACGGCTGCATCTACTTCGGTGTGCAGAAGAACGTTGCCCCCGCCGGCATGGCCATCGCCATCGTCCGGGATGACCTGCTGGGCCACGCCGCTGACACCGTGCCCACCATGATGAACTACACCACCCTGCTGGCCAAGGACAGCATGTACAACACGCCCCCCTGCTGGTGCATCTACATGACCGGTCTGGTGCTTCAGTACCTCGAAAACGACATCGGCGGTCTGGCCAACATGCAGAAGATCAACGAAGCCAAGGCCAAGGTGCTGTACGATTACCTCGATGGGCAGGACTTCTTCACCAACCCCGTCGAGCACCGCTACCGCAGCACGATGAACGTCACCTTCACCAGCCCCAACGCCGATCTGGACAAAAAGTTCTGCGCCGAGGCTGCAGAGGCAGGCTTCGTCAACCTGAAGGGCCACCGCCTCGTCGGCGGAATGCGCGCCTCCATCTACAACGCCATGCCCGCCGAGGGCGTTGACAAGCTGGTCGATTTCATGGAGCAGTTCCGGAAGGAGAATGCGTAATGTTTACCATCAAAACCTTGAACGCCATCAGCCCGGTGGGCCTGGCGAAGCTGAACAAAAACCTTTTTGACGTCTCGGTGGGTGCTGACGCGCCGGACGGGATCCTCGTCCGCAGCGCCGACCTGCTGAACACCACCTTCAACAAGAATCTGCTGGCCATTGCCCGCGCCGGTGCCGGTGTGAACAACATCCCGCTGGACCGCTGCAGCGAGCAGGGCATCGTGGTCTTCAACACCCCCGGTGCCAACGCCAACGCCGTGGCTGAGCTGGTCATCGGGATGCTCATTGCCGGCAGCCGCAATGTGGCCGCCGCCGCCCAGTGGACGCAGGGCCTTGCGGGCGACCCCGCTCTGGCCAAGAGCGTGGAAAAGGGCAAAAAGCAGTTCGTGGGCAACGAGATCAAGGGCAAGACGCTGGGCGTCATCGGTCTGGGTGCCATCGGCTCCCGCGTGGCCAACTGCGCCATTGCGCTGGGCATGGAGGTCTACGGCTACGACCCCTACATCTCCATTGATGCCGCCTGGAACCTGAGCAGCCAGGTCCACCACTGCGTGAACCTGAACGACATGCTCCCCCTGTGCGACTACATCACCATCCATGTGCCCTATCTGCCCACCACCAAGGACACCATCAACACCCAGACGCTGTCCCTGTGCAAGGACGGCGTGAAGATCCTGAACTACGCCCGCGGCGAGCTGGTAAACACCCCCGCCCTGCTGGAGGCGTTGGAGAACGGCCGGGTCTCCGGCTACATGACCGACTTCCCTGCCGAAGCGCTGCTGGGCAGGCCGGGCGTCATCTGCACCCCGCATCTGGGCGCTTCCACCCCGGAAGCCGAAGACAACTGCGCCGTCATGGCCGCGCAGGAGATCAGCGATTACCTCAAGAACGGCAACATCACCCACTCGGTGAACCTGCCGGAGGTCGTCCAGCCCCGTGCGGGCGGCCGACGCATCTGCATCATCCACAAGAACGAGCCCGGCATGATCAGCCAGATCACAGCGCTGACCACCGAGGCCGGTCTGAACATCGAGAACATGGTCAATAAGAGCAAAAAGAACATGGCCTATACCATGCTGGATGCCACCGGTGCCGTGAACGCGGCCCTGGCCGACAAGCTGGCGGCGATCCCCGCTGTCATCCGGGTGCGCATCCTGTAATTTTCTGCCATTCTCCATTTCCTATATTCCTGATCGCTGCACCCGCAGCCCAAAAAGCCTGGGGCCTTTTTGCAAGGTCTCAGGCTTTTTGGGCTCTCTTCTCCCGCAAAGAGGACGGTGCGTCCGCCCTCCTGCGTTCTAATGTGCCGCATTTCGCCAAAATCCGCATGGGTTTGCGGAAATTTTAACGAACTTTATGTTGCATTTGCTGTAACTTTGCGGTAAAATGAAGAAATGACGACTATGGAAATATCAGGAAACCGCGAGGACGCTATTATGATGAAAAAGATCTCCCGCCGCTCCTTTTTGCAGGCTTGCGGCGTTGCAGCAGCCATGGCGGCACTGACCGCCTGCGGTGGCAGCCAGACCGAGACCGGCAAAACAGCGGATGCGCACGAAGCCATCACCTTTATGGCACCTTATAAGGAGATAGAAGCCTTTATTGAGCAGGTGCACAGCGTTTACCCGGAAGTAAATATTGAGATCGTTCCGTACAGCGGCGATAACACCACCACCTGTTTGCAGAATATGTTTGCGGCGGGCGACCTGCCGGACGTCTGCACCTTGACCTACTACGACCCCCGGATCGATCTGGTCTCCGACAAACTGCTGGATCTTTCCGGTTACGATTTCACCGACAACTATGTGGAGTCCCGTTTGCAGGATGTGTTTGATAACGGCGCGATCTACCTGCTGCCCTCGACCTACAACTGCTTCGGCATCACCTATAATAAGACCCTGCTGCGGGAACACGGCTGGGAGCTGCCCAGTTCTTTCGCTGAGCTGGAAGAACTGGCTGCAAAGGCCAAGGAAGCCGGGGTCGATCTCTGTCTGCCGCAGATCCAGTATCCGGGCTACGGTTTCCAGTATCTGTGCAACATTGCAGAGGCCGATTTCCTTGGCACACTGGACGGCAGGATGTGGCAGCGGGATTATCTGTCCGGCAAGGCGAATGTCAGCAATACCCCCGGCATGATGCAGGCGATGGCCTATGTCCAGAAGTGGAAGGACATCGGGATGCTGAACGACTCCGGCGATGCCCTTGACGACAACGTGACCTGGCAGAGGATGGCCGAGGGGAACACCCTGTTTTTGATCGGAAACACCAACGGCATTGTGGAGGCAGACGGCAACGCCGATCAATACGGGCTGATGCCGTTTCTCTCGGAGGACGGCACCCAGAACGTTTTTGTGCTGAATGTGAACCGCTTCTACGGTCTGAACAAAAAGCTGGAGCAGGACCCCCAGAAGCTGGAAGATGCGCTCAAGGTGATGCGCGTGCTTTCCACCGTTGCAGGCACCAGCGCTCTGCAGCCCGCAACGGCGCTGAAAAGCAGCCTGCTGCCCTTCAAGGACGCAAAGGCAGATGACACCTACTATGCTGACATCGCCGATGCCCTGAACGCAGGCAACACCGCGCCCTTTATCTATTCCGGCTGGGAAAACACCATCGTGACCACCGGCCTTAAAATGCTGGACTTCATCAAGGGCAATGCCACCATGGAGGATGTGATCCGGCAGCTGGACGAGGATCAGGATAGCGTGGTGAACAACACCCCGGATACCATCACCACCGTCACAGAGGAACTTTCGCAGGAGGATTGCGCCATGCTGGTGGGTCGCTGCTTTGCACAGGCTACTGGCAGCGACCTTGCGCTGGTCTCGCTGAGCACCTGGATCCCCGGCAACCCCACCGATCAGAACCACCACGGCGTAGCTGCCAAACTGTACGCCAAGGATATTACGGATTACGACCTTTCTGTCATCCTGCCCACCGGCTGGAACCGCACCATCCAGACCGTCACCCTGACCGGGCAGCAGATCAATGACCTGCTGGCCACGGGCTACGACGCCTACGGCAACGGCAAGGGCTACCCCTATGTGCTGGTCAGCCCCACGGAACCGGAAGCGGGCAAGACCTATCAGGTGGCCATCTGCGGCGTGAGCAAGCAGCTGGCAGCCGAAGCCGATGTCGTGGACAGCGGCGTGGTGGGCATGGATGCCGCAAAAACCTTCTTTGGTGCTTACACCACCATCAGCCGGGCAGACACCGCATGGAGTTGAATAAAACGGACAGGAGATACTGGATGTGAACAACAAAATCTATAAAAAGCTGTTTGTGGGCTTCGGCTTTGTCATCATCGTGTTGACCCTGACCCTTTTTGTCATGAGCCAGACCTACATCCAAAACCTTGTCTACCACGAACGGCTGAGCCAGATGGAAGAGGTCACCCACCAGATGTTCCACAGTCTGGAGGATGTGATCAACAACCACTGGGACGATGTGGACGTGCAGTGCAATTATCTGGCCTATACGCCCATGGAGACGACCGATGATCTGTTTTCCTATCTGGAGAAGCTGTCCGAGCTTGCCAATTACAAAGAAAAACAGATCGAACTGATAGCCGTGGATGCTGCCGGACATTATTATACCGCGCGTGGCCGCATGGGGCTGCTGCGGGAAATGACCTATCTGGAAGACGCGCCGGAGCGGGTCAGCTACGTTTCCAACTCCCTGACTGCGGACGATTCCCGCATGGTGTTCCTGAAACAGCTCTCCACTCCCATCACCCTGCAAAGCGAGACCGGCGAGATCACCCTGCGCTATTTTGGCATCTCCCAGAGCATGACCCAGCTGAACGATTATTTCCGCTGCGACGCCTACGAAAATAACAACAGCGTCTATGTGCTGGATCACGACGGCTTCAAGCTGTTCAACGCCAACGATGCCGAGCTGCTGAAGGGGCACAACGTATACACCGTGCTCTCCCAGATGTCCTATCTGCACGGTTCTTCCTTTGCAGCAGCAAAGGAGCGGCTCGCCCGCACAGGCTCCTGTTATTCCAACGCCGTGCTGGACGGGACTGAGTATTACTACGCGCTCAAGCAGATGGAAAACGCCCAGTGGACGCTGGCGTTCCTCGTCCCGGCAGAGTATGTGGCCGTCAACACCCAAAAGCTGGTCAATCTCGTCACGCTCGTCATCGTCAGCTTTGCCGTGGTGCTCTCGGTCACAGCGGTTTTCGTCGGCTGGTTTCTCCTGCGGCAAAAGCAGCAGCAGGAGCTGCAAGCAGAAAAAGAAGCGAACCTCCGTCTGGAGCAGTATAACACCCATCTGACGCAGGCAAACGACGAGATGAAGCGGGCACAGGATGCTGCCGCCGAGGCGCTGTACGCGGCCGAGCGCGCCAGCCAGGCCAAGACCGACTTTCTTTCCAACATGAGCCACGATATCCGCACCCCCATGAACGCCATCGTCGGGTTGACGACCCTGATGGAGAACGAGCTGGACCAGCCGGAAAAGCTGGCCGAACACCTGCACAAGCTGGAAAGCTCCGGCCAGCTGCTGCTGGGCATCATCAACAACATTCTGGATATGAGCCGCATCGAGAGCGGCAAGACCACCCTGAGCGTTGAGCCGATGCACCTTTCCCAGCAGCTCGACCAGCTCAGCACAATGATCCGCGCACAGGCCAGCGAAAAGGCGCAGACCTTCACCGTCTCCACCCATCTCCGGCACGAAAACCTGCTGGCCGACCCCACCCGCCTGAATCAAGTGCTGATGAACATCCTCTCCAACGCGGTCAAATATACCCCCCGCGGCGGGCACATCCGGTTCGAGGTCGAAGAGCTGCCCCGGAACGAGCACTACGCCAAATACCGCTTTGTGGTGCAGGATGACGGCATCGGCATGAGCGAGGCTTACCAGAAGACCCTTTTTGACCCCTTTACCCGCGAAGAGCGCTCCGGCACCAACAGGGTGCAGGGCACGGGTCTGGGCATGGCCATCACCAAAAACATCGTGGACCTGATGGGCGGCTCCATCAGCGTGGAGAGTGCCACCGGCAAGGGCACCCGCTTTGAGGTCGTGCTGGAATTCCCCATCGACACCGAAGCGGACGCGGTACCAGAGGCGCAGGCGCTCCCGGAGGAGCCGGAGGACGTCTCTCCCCTGTGCGGGATGAACTTCCTCTGCGCCGAGGACAACGCCATCAACGCCGAGATCCTGGAGCTGCTGCTGGAATCCAAGGGCGCACACTGCAAAATTTGCCCCAACGGGCAGGAGATCGTGGATGCGTTCGCCAGTGTCAAGCCCGGCGAGTATGACATGATCCTGATGGATGTGCAGATGCCGGTGATGGACGGCCTCGAAGCCGCCCGCCGCATCCGCAGCAGCGAAAACCCGCTGGGCCAGGTCATCCCCATCCTCGCCATGACGGCAAATGCCTTTTTGGAAGATATGCAGAAGAGCAAGGAAGCCGGGATGGACGAGCATCTGTCCAAGCCCGTGGACATCGACGCGCTGGAACAGACCGTCAAGCGCTTCCGCGTTACCCCCCCCCGATAATAAATAGCGGACAAGCGCGTTTCCGCAGAACAAGCACACAAACGATGTAAATGATGCAGAAGAAGGTTAGAACGTGAATACACTTTCCGAGATCGAGGGCTATTACAAAAAGCGCGAGCAGCGGCTGTTGAAAAAACTTCATCAACAGGAAGTCGCTCTTGATGCCGTAAATCAAAAGCTGGCGCAGCTGATCCGAAATCAGACAGCACAGCTGGACGAAGCCACCGAGCAGCGTGCGGCACAAGATCAGAAGCTCAAAGAAGAACTCTACAAAGACCCTCTGACAGGCGCATACAACCGCCGCTATTACGAGGAAGTCGTCCGTAAATCCATCGGCCCGGCAGGGATCGCGCTGATGGATGTGGACGATTTCAAGATCTGCAACGACACCTATGGGCATTACGCCGGAGATGTGGCGCTGAAAACGGTGGCAAGCGCCATTCAGTCCTGCATCCGCAGCTCCGATCTGCTCATCCGCTACGGCGGGGACGAATTTTTGCTGGTGCTGCCCGGCATTCCGGGAGACTTTTTGCAAACCAAACTGGAACAGATCTGCACTGCCGCGCAGATGGCATCCGTACCCGGCTATCCGCATTTCCGTGTTACTCTGAGCATCGGTGGAACGCTCCAGTCCATCACCGACCCTGTGGAAAATATCGTCCGCCGTGCAGACTGGCTGATGTATCAGGCAAAGGGCCGTAAGAATGCCGTCATGGTGGAGGTTCCGGGGCACAGCCTTGCCGCACTGGAAAAACTTCTACAGAATAAGTCGCAGATCTTACTTGTGGATGACTCCGCAATGAGCCGCATGATACTAAAGGAGATCCTGGGCGGCGATTACAGCATTCTTGAAGCAGAAAACGGACAAGAATGCCTGGAAAAAATGCAGGCGGAGGCCGGGAACATCGCACTGGTGCTGCTGGACATCAACATGCCGGTCATGGATGGCTTCGAGGTGCTCAAGGCTATGAACGTCAACCACACCATCGAGGACATCCCGGTCATCATGATCTCCAGCGACGACTCCGACGCCGCGATCCGGCGTTCCTATGAGCTGGGGGCCAGCGATTACGTCACCCGCCCCTTCGATGCCCGCATCGTCTACCGCCGCGTGACCAACACCATCAAGCTGTACGCCAAGCAGCGGCGGCTGGTGCAGATGGTGTCGGACCAGATCCGCGCCCGCGAAAACAACACCGATATGCTGGTGGGTGTGCTGAGCCATATCGTGGAGTTCCGCAACGGCGAGAGCGGCGCCCATGTGCGGCACATCCGCATCATCACCGAGCTGCTGCTCCACCGCCTGCTGGAGATCAGCAGCCAGTACCCCATCACCGCCGAGCAGCAGGACAACATCCCGCTGGCCTCCGCCCTGCACGACATCGGCAAGATCGGCATCGACGAAAAGATCCTCAACAAACCCGGCAGGCTGACCCCGGAAGAATTCGAGGTCGTCAAGACCCACAGCATGCTGGGGGCCGAGATGCTGCACCAGCTGGAAGACTTCAACGAGCAGCCGCTGCTGCAGACCGCCTACGAGATCACCCGCTGGCACCACGAGCGCTGGGACGGGCGCGGCTACCCGGATGGGCTGAAGGGCGATGCGATCCCCATCAGCGCACAGCTGGTCGCGCTGGCCGATGTGTACGATGCACTGACCAGCGAACGCTGCTACAAAAAAGCCTTCTCCCACGAAAAAGCCGTGCAGATGATCCTGAACGGCGAGTGCGGAGCGTTCAACCCTTTGCTGCTGCAATGCCTGACGGATGTGCAGACCGACCTGAAAGTCCAGTTGCAGCAGCGGACGCAATAACAACAGGAGAACGAAAATCCCCATGAAACACCTCATCTCACGCCGTGCATTCCTGAACGGATGCACCCTGCTGGCGGCCTCGACGGCCCTCGGCGGCCTGACTGCCTGCGGCGGAACGGACGCGAAGAACAGCGATCTGCCGCAGATCCTCATCGGAAGCGACACCTACCCGCCCTATATTTATCTGAACAATGACGGCACCCCGGCCGGGATCGACGTGGAGATCGCCACCGAGGCATTCCGCCGCATGGGATACGCTGCACGATTTGAAGTCATCGACTGGGAGCAGAAGACCACCCTTGTGGAAAGCGGCGCCATCGACTGCATCTGGGGCTGCTTTTCCATGCAGGGCCGCGAAACGCTCTACCGGTGGGCCGGGCCTTACATGGTGAGCCGTCAGGTCGTGGCCGTGAACGCCGACAGCCGCATCCAGTCCCTCAGCGACCTTGCCGGGAAGACCGTTATGGTGCAGAGCACCTCCAAGCCAGAGGGCATCTTCCTCAGCGGCTCCGACCCGCGCATCCCGCAGACCGTCGAAGTGTTCAGCATCGAAGACCGCAATGTGCAGTATGCCATGCTGGCCTGCGGCTATGTGGACGCCATCGCCGCCCACGAGACGGCCATCCTGCAATACATGAAAGACAACTACGCGGTGTTCCGCATCCTCGAAGAGCCGCTGCTGGTCACCGGGCTGGGCGTTGCCTTTGCCAAAAATGACAGCCGCGGACTGGACCACCAGCTGAATGACACCTTTGCGCAGATGCGCGAGGACGGCACACTGGAACGGATCGTCGGCAAATACCTGGAACATGCTTCGCAGTATCTGGAGGTGGACACCATTGACGCGTAACAACAAAACCACTCCGAACACGCGGACCTGGGTGCTCTACGTTCTCGTCGGTGTGCTCCTCATGGCGGGGGTCGTCCTGGCCTCCGGCTGGAAAGCCCTGCATGTGACCGAAGAGCGTTTCTGCCAGACGATCGAGTTCGTCAAATCGCAGTCCACCAGTTTTGAGCAGTACAACGATACCATCACGGCCAAAGCGCTCCGCCGCACGGCGGTCTCGGTGCACCAGCTGGCCGGTGACGCCGCACTCGACCTCTCCGACCCGCACTGCCTGAAACAGCAGACCGAAACGCTCTGGCTCACCGGCATTTCCGTGCTGCGCCCGGACGGCACGCTCCTGTGTGAGTACACAGCGAACGGCATCGGCTATGCCCAGCTGGAAGACCAGCTCAAAAAGGAGACCGCGCTGGACGTCTTCCGCTTCCCGCAGAAGACCTACCTGAAGCGCGTTCTGCTGGCAGACGGGTCTGCTGTGGATGTGGCGGCACACCGGGCCGACCACCAGGAGGTCATCCTGCTGGCCTATCGCTGCACCCCGGCCAAATTTGTCGAGGGGACGGCACTGTCGATCCAGAGCATTCTGGACGGCTACCCAGAAGAGACCAGCGGCACCCTGTTCATCGTGCAGAACAATCAGGTCATTGCGTCCAACCGCCCAGAGCTGATCGGGAAGGACACCACCGCAAGCCCGCCGGTGCAGGAGATCCGCAGCGCCGGGCTTGCGGAAAAGCTGATGCCCACCCACGGCTGGAACGGCTCCGGCTGCTATTTCGGCATGTACAGCCACGGCCGGTCGTTCGACCTCTATGCGTACACGGATGAAAAAACCGTGTTCCACGAGTCGCTCACGCTGGTCTTAACGGCACTGGTCTGTTACATCCTGCTCGTTTCGGTCTTGCAGATGCTGCGCCGACGCGCAGTGCAGGAGATGGAACAGCAGAAAAAGGAGCAGGAGAAGAAGTATCAGACCCAGCTGGAAGAGCAGAACCGCAAACTGGAGATCGCGCTCCAGCACGAGGGCGCGGCCAACCGCGCCAAGCGGGAGTTCCTGTTCAACATGAGCCACGATATCCGCACCCCGATGAACGCCATCATCGGCTTCACCTCGCTGGCGGCGACCCACATCGACAACCGCGAGCAGGTGCTGGACTACCTGAAAAAGATCTCCACCTCCAGCCAGCATCTGCTCTCCCTCATCAACGATGTGCTGGATATGAGCCGCATTGAGAGCGGCAAGGTCAAGATCGAGGAAAAGGCGGTGCATCTGCCCGACCTTGTCCACGATGTGCGCTCCATCATCCAGCCCAATGTCGCGGCCAAACGGCTGTCGCTCTTCATTGATACCATGGACATCGAGGATGAGGACATCATCACCGACCCGCTGCGGCTGAACCAGATTCTGCTGAACATCCTGTCCAACGCCATCAAGTTCACCCCCACCGGCGGCATGATCAGCATCCGCATCGCCCAGAAGAACGGTGCGCCCAAGGGCTGCGTCTGCTATGAGTTCCGCATCAAGGACAACGGCATCGGCATGAGCGAAGAGTTCCAAAAGCACATCTTCGAGGAGTTCAGCCGGGAGGAAAGCTCCACCGTCAGCGGCATTCAGGGCACCGGCCTGGGAATGTCCATCACCAAGAACATCGTGGATCTGATGGGCGGCACCATCGCCCTCACGAGCGAGCCGGGCAAGGGCACCGAGTTCATCGTGACCCTCTGCTTCACACGCAGCGGGCAGAAAGCAGAGCCCAAGCAGCTCCCCCAGCTGGAAGGGCTGCGCGCACTGGTGGCAGACGACGATACCAACACCTGCCTGAACGTCAGCACCATGCTGTCCAAGATCGGGATGCGGCCGGAGTGGACGATCTCCGGCAAGGAAGCGGTCATCCGCACCAAATATGCGGTGGAGCAGGGCGATGCGTTCAGCGTCTACATCATCGACTGGCTGATCCCCGACATGAACGGCATCGAGATCGTGCGGCAGATCCGCAAGGTGATCGGGAATCGCTGCCCCATCATCATCCTGACGGCCTACGACTGGGCAGACATCGAGGACGAGGCCCGCGCCGCCGGAGTGACCGCGTTCTGCGAAAAGCCGCTCTTCCTCTCGGAGCTGCGCCGCGTTCTGGCCGAACCGTTCCGTGCAGAGCCTGCCTCCGAGCCCGCTCAACCCACTGCGGCCGACCTCAAGGGGAAGAAGCTCCTGCTGGTGGAAGACAACGAGCTGAACCGTGAGATCGCACTGGAGATCCTGAAAGAAGCCGGTTTTGTGGTGGATACCGCCGAGGACGGCGCGGTCGCCGTCCGGAAGATAAAGCAGGCGGCCCCCGGCCAGTATGACCTGATCCTGATGGACATCCAGATGCCCAATCTGGACGGCTACGAGGCCACGCGGCAGATCCGCGCCCTGCCGGACGCCGAGAAAGCCAACATCCCCATCTTTGCGATGACGGCGAATGCCTTTGAAGAAGACCGTCAGAACGCGCTGGCGGCCGGTATGAACGGCCATATCGCAAAGCCGCTGGACGTCCCGCACCTGCTGTGCGTCCTCGCAGATGCCCTGAAAAAATAACCCCCAAAAAAGCCGGAACGGCCTGAACTCTGTGCTGCACAGAGTTCAGGCCGTTTGTGGTTTTATTCGGTTTTGGGGGCGGCTTCCTTTTTGCAATCCCCCTCAAAGTATGTTATACTGAGAAATACAAGTTTTCCACTTTTATAGCCTCTTTCAGACAAAAGGAGAACGCAATGGCTTTCAACAAATATATCCGGAACGCAGGCGATCTGGTCACCTCTCACGAGCAGACACGCGCGGGATTTTTGAAAATCGCGCTGGAAAAGAATCGTCTCGGTGACCCCTACATAAAAAATTCACTTGCCTTCAAGAGTATGGTCTCCGGCGCGACTTGTCCGGAAGCCCTTCTTTCCATACCCGAAGTGCGGCCATTTCTCCTGAGTGCCTCCGGTTTGTCTGATAAAAGTCTGAATTACCTCGACGAATCTGACCAAACCAAAGCCATTGAAGAGCTCATCAAGAATTTTTTGAAGCCCGCAGGTAAACATTTCATTGACGAAACAATCTACCGATATCTTCTTATTAAAGGAGACGCCGTAGGCGGGTCGATGCGGAACCGTATCGGAGCCCTGGGGCAGGAACGTCTGATCCGCTGCATCTTATCGTGTATGGCTGTACAGAACATCTCCTACCAGTGGGCGGAAAACATCTCCGGCAAATTTCCGTGGTACGATCAGACAGACAACGACCTTGACATTGAGCGTCGGATGAAAGCCCTCTGCTGGCAGACCACCGCAGGGAAAAAGCGGCTGCTTGCTTTCAATATGAACATTTCCACAGTCCGGAAAAATGTGGATATTTGCCTGTTCGATTCCGATGCAGTCGGATTCCGAAATGGAAAGATCGCTTTTGAACCAGACAAAGCCCTTATGATGGGCGAGCTCAAGGGCGGGATTGATCCCGCCGGGGCAGACGAACACTGGAAAACAGCCAACACCGCCTTGGAACGTATCCGGACGACCTTCGCTTCTGCTGGTCATCCCGTTCAGACCTCGTTCGTTGGAGCTGCCATTGAAACCGCCATGGCGGAGGAAATCTATTCGCAGCTTCAAGCCGGGGTCATGACCAACGCAGCCAACCTTACCAACGACAACCAGCTGGTCGCTTATTGCAACTGGCTACTGAATCTTTAACGCAGACAAGTGAGAACCGAATGGAACAATTATCCTTTTTGAATCCTTCCTCCCAAGATTATCTGATCGAGCAGTTTTCTTCTGATGCCTTATGCAGCGACATTGAGCGCAAAATGCTCGAATCTCGTTATGCTCCCCTTCTCGAGGTCACTGACCGTTTCGACAGGCGAAGCGTCAGCTATCAGCTCAGCAAGAACGAGATCCTCCACAGCTGGCTCAAATACAAAGAAGGTTTTTCAGCGGACCTTGTCCAACTGTTGCTTCATGAGATGGGAGCTCACCCCGGCGATCTCGTCATGGACCCTTTCATGGGCTCCGGCACCACGGCGCTCGTCTGCCAGATGCAGGGCATCAACAGCATTGGCTACGATGTGATGCCCATTGCGGACGTCTCCTTAAAAGCAAAGGCTGCCTGCATGGAGTACGATCTTCCTGAACTTCGTGCCATGCTGGAAGAGCTGAAGTCTCTCCACATGCCAGACAGCTATTCCTTGAAAACACCTTGTATTCCCATCACACAGGATGCCTACCCGGAATACAACGAACGCTACCTTCAGTTCATCGAAGACTGGCGTATCCACTGTATCTATTCAGAGAATGCCAAAAATCTTCTTCGGCTCTGCATTCTCAATTCTCTGGAACCGTGCAGCTACACCGTAAAGAGCGGCCAATATCTCGGCTGGGACAGCCGTTCCCCAAAGGTGATTCATGCCAATGAGCTTCGCGCAGCGAAAGGCAAAAAGCCGTTGTCCGCTAAAACAGTCCGTTCAAATATCCTCGACAGCCGTGATACCGTTCTATTGGAACTATCGCATGTGATTCACGACCTTGAGGTGATCCAGCATTCCAGCCAGACGCACGAAAAAGCACAGATCACCTACAAACAGAACAGCGTTCTGTTCGAACTGCCCAGGCTTCCAGATAACATTCTGAAAGGCGTTATTACCTCGCCGCCGTATTGCAACCGATACGATTATACCCGCACCTATGCACTGGAACTTGTTTACCTTGGGCTTGATAACGATTCGATCAAACAGCTGCGGCAGGACTTGCTTTCCTGCACCGTTGAAAGCCGCTCCAAACTGGAACAGTTGAAGCTCTTCTATACAGAGATCGGTCAAATCGACCGGTTCCATACGATCCATCAGACACTTTGTTCCAACCCTGCTTTTTGTGAGGTGCTGGATGCCTTACACAAGCGCGAACAGCATGGTGATTTGAACAATAGCGGCATCGTCCGAATGGTAGAAGGATACTTTACAGAGCTGGCCTTTATCTATGCCGAACTTTTCCGCGTTTGCAAAAAGGGTGCCATGGTCGCGTTCGTCAACGACAATGTCCGTTATGGCGGTGAAGTCATCCCAGTCGATTTTTTGAGTTGTTCTCTTGCCGAGCAGTTTGGCTTTACCGTCAAAAAAGTCTACTGTCTCAAACAAAAGAAAGGCAACAGCAGCCAGCAAATGGCCAAATTCGGCCGCGTCGCTCTCCGAAAAAGCATTACGATCTGGGTAAAAGCATAAAAAATACCGCTGCACAGCTATCTTCTGTGCAGCGGCATTTTCTTTTTGGCTTTTTTACTTCACCTGTGCCCCGGTGGTCAGCGCCTCGGACACGGCGTCCATCAGCGCGACCATGGTGCAGTAGTTGGCACCGTAGGTCTCGGTGTAGGCAGAGTAGGTGTCGATCTGCTCCTGCGTGGGGGCGATGTCCATCGCCTCAGCCACTGCCTGATAGAGCAGCGCTTCGCGGGCATACTCGGTGATGCTGTCGCTCATGGCATCCAGCAGGTCGTCGGCGCTGTTGTAACCGGCAGCAGCCTGCAGGAAGCTGTCGAGATCATAGCCGTAATACTGAGCCATGGTATAGTAGTAGTTCAGGCACTGGTTGACCTGGTAATCGGTCACTTCTTTGGGCAGGTCCTTGAAGGTGGAGTTTGCCAGCAGGTAATCCATCACCGCAGTGTTCAGGTTGTTCTGATACAGCATCTTCTGGTATTCGGCCCGCAGGTCTTCCACGGTGTGGACGCCGTCGGTGCTGCTGAAATTTTCCTCGACCCAGGCATCGGTCAGTTCCGGCAGGATCTCCTCGCTGATGTAGTTCAACGTGACAGAGAAGACCGCCTTTTTGTTGCTCAGGACCACCGCATTGCCCTCGGCGTCGGTGGAGTCGCTGTAGCCGTCCGGGAAGGTGACATTGACATCGAAGGTCTCGCCGGGCTTGTGGCCCACGATCTGGTCTTCAAAGCCGTCGATGAAGGAACCGCTGCCCAGCGTCAGGCTGTAGCCGCTGTAGGTGCCGCCGGTAAATGCCACGCCATCCACGGTGCCCACATAGTCGATGTTGACGGTGTCGCCATCGGCAGCGGCACGGTCGGTGATCTGCTGCGTGGTGGTGTTCTGGCTGAGCAGGCTGTCGATCTGGGACTGGACGTCCTCCTCCGTCGGCTCGATGTCCGCCTTCTTCAGCGGGATGGAAGCGTAGTCCTCCGGCAGAGTCACATAATCCAGTGCGCGGATGCCGGACCAGTAGCCGTTCTCGTCCAGACCGTCACTGTAGGCAAAGTTCTGGTAGTCATAATCCGAAGCGCTGCCGTAGACAGACGCTTCCGAGCTGGCCGATGTGGAAGAGGACGCCGCAGACTTCGAGCAGCCCGCAGCCGTCAGCGCCAGCGCACCGGCGCAGAGAAGGCAGACTGCCTTCGAGATGATTCGTTTCAAGTGGATACCTCCTGTATCCCGGACGCCGCCGGGAACTGCAATTTTTTCAGACAAATCTTATTATAAAGGGTAAAAATGAAAAAGAAAAGGATTTTGCGAAATTTCCACAAGTTTCACGCTGCCTGCCACGTGAGGTCGTTGCTTTTTGTCAAAAGCTGTGATATCCTATAATTGCCGCAGCAAAGCGGCAAGGCGCTGTGTCCAGAACGCAGGCGGCAACTCCCTACCAGATGGCTTTGTTTCCATAAACAGGGCGCCGGGAGGGCGACTTTTGAACGTTTCTCCCCGGAGGCTCTGGCCGAAAGGGGGAATGTACCCATGACATTGACCGAGATTCTTGCGCTGTTGACGTTCCTCGTCACAACGGTTTACGACACGATCGACATCGTGCTCCGATTCCGAGAGTTTCGCACAAAAAATGGACAAAAGAAATGACCGCCCCACGTTTAGCACCCGTTGGCGGTCATTCTTTTGATCTGCTGGTAGGGAGCTAGCCGTTTGTTGGGCCAGCGCCTTTTCTATTTGTAGTATAATCGTTCTATCGTCGTTTGTCAAGCTGTCGCCCCGCACACGCAAAAATCCTCTTGCGCTGCGGGGCCTGCGGCTTTATTATAATAAGAGAAGCCCATCAACACAAGGAGGAACATCCATGGATTACAACAAAGCCGCTCTCGAAATGCACGAGAGCCACCACGGCAAAGTCGGCATCGTGAGCAAGGTCGAGGTCAAGACCCGCGACGACCTGTCCACGGCCTACACCCCCGGCGTCGCCGAGCCCTGCCGCAAGATCAAAGAGAACCCCGACGACGTGTACAAGTACACCTTCAAGAGCAACATGGTGGCCGTCGTGTCCAACGGCACCGCCGTGCTGGGCCTGGGCGACATCGGCCCCGAAGCCGGTCTGCCGGTCATGGAGGGCAAGGCCGTGCTGTTCAAGGAATTCGGCGGCGTGGATGCCTTCCCCATCTGCATCGACGCCCACGACGCCGCCAGCGTCATCGCGGCCTGCAAGGCCATCGCCCCGACCTTCGGCGGCATCAATCTGGAGGACATCAAAAGCCCGGAGTGCTTCGAGATCGAAGAAACGCTGGAGCGTGAGCTGGACATTCCCGTCTTCCATGACGACCAGCACGGCACCGCCATCGTCGTGACGGCTGCGCTCATCAACGCCCTGCGGGTGGTGGGCAAGAAGATGGAGGATGTCCATATCGTCCTGAACGGCCCCGGTGCCGCCGGCACGGCCATCATCAAGATGCTGATGACCGCCGGTGCCAAAGACATCGTGGCGGTGGACCAGTTCGGCACCCTGTACAAGGGCTGCAACAGCGCCGAGGCCCACAAGAACTGGCTGGGCGAAGTGACCAACCCCCGCCAGATCAAGGGCGGCCTGAAGGAGGCCATCGAGGGGGCCGACGTCTTCATCGGCGTGTCCCGCCCCGGCATCCTGACCACCGAGCTGTGCAGGACCATGAATCCGGACGCCATCGTTTTCGCCATGGCCAACCCCACCCCGGAGATCATGCCCGGCGAGGCCAAGGCAGGCGGTGTGCGGGTCATGGCCACCGGCCGCAGCGACTTCCCGAATCAGGTGAACAATGTGCTCTGCTTCCCCGGCCTGTTCAAGGGTGCCCTGAGCGTCCGCGCACGGGACATCAACGATGCCATGAAGCTGGCCGCAGCCTACGCCATCGCCGACCTCATCACGGATGAGGACCGCAGCGAAGAGAACATCATCCCCGGCGCATTCGACCCCCGCGTGGCCGAGGCCGTGGCCTCTGCCGTGGCAAAAGCTGCCCGCGAGACCGGCGTGGCCCGTCTGTAAAGGAGGCGCGGCATGAGGACGATCTCCGCACAGTCCATCACCGATACCGTCGCCCGCCTGTGCATCGAAGCCAACACCCGCCTGCCCCAAGACGTGGAAGCAGCTCTGGCCAGAGCGCGGGAGGAAGAGCCGTGGCCGCTGGCGAAAACCACCCTCGACCTGCTGTGGTCGAACCTCGGTGCGGCGCAGGAGAAGGCTCTGCCCATCTGTCAGGACACTGGCATGGCCTGCGTCTTCGTGGAGCTGGGAACGGATGTCCACATCGACGGCAGCTTTGAGACCGCCATCCACGAGGGCGTCCGCCGGGGCTACACCGACGGCTACCTGCGCAAGAGCATCGTGGCAGACCCCCTGCGCCGGGGCAACACCGGCGACAACACCCCTGCCGCCATCACAGTCCACCTCGTGGACGGCGACGGCTGCACCATCACCGTGGCCCCCAAGGGCTTTGGCAGCGAGAACATGAGCCGCATCCAGATGCTCAAACCGGCCGACGGCGTGGAAGGGTTCAAGAAATTCGTGCTGGAGACGGTCACGCTGGCAGGCTCCAACCCCTGCCCGCCCATCGTGCTGGGCATCGGCGTGGGCGGCAGCTTCGACAAGGTCGCCTATCTGGCCAAAAAAGCTCTGCTCCGCCCGCTGGACATCCCCAACCCGGACCCCTACTATGCCGCCCTCGAACGCGAACTGCTGGCCGCCGTCAACGAGACCGGCATCGGCCCGCAGGGCTTCGGCGGCAGGACCACCTGCCTGGGCCTTGCCATTGAGCAGATGCCCACCCATGTGGCGGGTCTGCCCGTGGCCGTGAACGTTTCCTGCCATGTCACCCGCCGTGCCAGCGCGACGTTATAAGGAGTTACTCCTTCCGTCACGGCTTCGCCGCGCCAGCTCCCTCTGGGAGGGAGCCTTTTGCAGCGGGCAACTGCGATAGCCTCCCTCACCGAGGGAGGTGGCATCGCGTAAGCGATGACGAAGGGAGTTCTAGAGGTGAAATCTATGCAATACGAACTGACCACCCCCTGCACCGCGCAGGACCTGGCCCCGCTCCAGGCGGGCGACACCGTTCTGCTGTCCGGTGTGGTCTACACAGCCCGCGACCAGGCACACAAACGGATGCTGGAAGCACTGGACCGGGGCGAACCGCTCCCCTTCGACCTCGAAGGCAGCGCCATCTACTACGTTGGCCCCACACCGGAGCGCCCCGGTGCGGTCATCGGCTCGGCCGGGCCCACCACCAGCGGCCGGATGGACGCGATGAGCCCCCGCCTGCTGGACCTGGGCAACAAGGTCATGATCGGCAAGGGCAAGCGGGATGCCGCCGTCAAGGAAGCCGTCGTGCGCAACGGCGCGGTCTATCTGGCCGCGCTGGGCGGGGCCGGTGCCCTGATGGCCAAGAGCGTCAAAACGCTGGAAGTCATCGCCTGGCCGGACCTCGGCTGCGAAGCCGTCCGCCGCCTGACCGTGGAGCAGATGCCCCTGACCGTCATTCTGGATGCTCACGGCGGCGACCTCTATCTCTCCGGCCCGGAAGCCTACCGCGCGTCCAGATAAGCACGTTCCACAAGATTTCAGGCCCTGTTTCCGGTCAAAATAGCAAAATCATGCAGAAGAAGCTCAGTTTGTTTTAGCAAACTTCCGCCGAACGACTTGCATCCCCCGGCAGAATGTGGTATCCTATAACAAACCGAACCGATGTGCGTTTTTCTGCTCCGGGCCGGAAATCAAGAAAGGCAGGAGGCCGACAACCATGCAGATCCACCAATCCGCAGAAGATTACCTTGAAACGATCCTGATGCTGAATCAGAGGATGGGCCGCGTCCGTTCCATCGACGTGGTCAACGAACTGGGCTACACCAAAGCCAGCGTCAGCATAGCGATGAAAAAGCTGCGGGAGAACGGCTACATTGCGGTGGACGGTGAGGGCAACCTGACCCTGCTGGAGCCGGGCCGCGAGATCGCCGAGCGCATTTACAGCCGCCACCGGCTGCTGACCCACTTCTTCGTGCAGCTGGGCGTGGAAGAGGACATCGCCGCAGAGGATGCCTGCAAGGCAGAGCATATCCTCAGCGAACAGACGCTGGAAAAGATCCGCGAGTATGCCCTGCTCCACGACGCCGAGAGCACCCTGAAAAACGAAGACTGACCCAAAACCACAAAAGGGACTGCCCGAACCGGCAGTCCCTTTTCTGTTTTCACATCTTCAGTAGGCATCCAGCCCCAGGCTGACATCCAGTGCCTGATTGACCCGTTTCTGGTCTTCCGGCGTGATCTGCCCTGCGCGCTCCCGCAGGCGGTGTTTGTCCAGCGTGCGGATTTGCTCCAGCAGCACGACGCTGTCCTTGGCGAGGCCGGTGTCCGCTGCCCGGATATTGATATGGGTGGGCAGGCGGGCTTTGTCCAGCCGGGATGTAATGGCCGCCGCGATGACGGTGGGGCTGTGGCGGTTGCCGATCTCGTTCTGCACGATGAGCACCGGCCGGATGCCGCCCTGCTCGGACCCCACCACCGGCGAAAGGTCTGCGTAGAAAACTTCTCCTCTGTGTACTTCCATGGAATCAACCCTCCCTGTCTGCCTCTAGTATGGGCTGTGCCGGGCGGCGGTATGCACGCGGGGGCTTTCTTCCATTTTATGCAGCGGAGCGGATCAGGTTTCCGTCTGTTCCAGGACGCAGAACGCCAGCGCCATCCCGCCGTCGTGGCTGAGGGAAAGGCGAGCCGTTACGTGATGCTCCTCCACCCAGGCCGCCGTCCGCCCGGAGAAGCGATACACCGGTGCCCCGGAGGGCAGGCGCAGCACCTCGATCTCGCAGAGCGAAAACGGCTCCCGCAGGCCGGTGCCCGCCGCCTTGAGGAAGGCTTCCTTCGCCGCAAAATCCGCAGCGGCGCTGGCGGCTCTGTGGGTGCACCTGCGGGCAGAAGGGTCGGCCCGACACTCGGCCAGCGCAAGCGCCTGCCGCTCCCCGGTGCCAAACACCCGCGCCTCAAACGCCGCCCCGTGCGCCCCAAACAGGCTTTTTTCCATCCGTGCCACCTCACAAAGATCACATCCTACCCCGAACAGCATGAAATCCTCCCCTTTCCAGGGCAAACGCCCCGTTGTTTTGACTTAAAATTTCCGTTGATTTTGGTGAATATGTGCAAATAGAGTCTGGAATCTTGAAGTTTACACTCGCTTCGTGTACAATGAACTATAGTTCTAGTTCCACTTCCGCTTTGGGCGTGGATAGAAATACCGAAGGGGGTGTACTGCGTGGGCGACGCAACTGCTATTTTTTCGATCCACGACAAAAAGGACGACGAAATTCATGAGATCGTACAGCAAGTGTACGACGCATTGAAGGAAAAAGGCTACAATCCGGTCAATCAGCTGGTGGGCTACATCCTGTCCGAAGATCCCACTTATATCACGACCTACAAAGGAGCCCGCTCCCTCATCCGTAAAGTTGACCGGGACGACCTGCTGCAGGCTCTGCTCCGCAGCTATCTGAACGTCTGATCCGCTTTGTCCTTTCCGGCCCGCTGTCTCGCAGAAGACGGCGGGCTGTTTTTATTTATTTCAGCTGCCGCGTGAAGATCTGGTTCACCACCGTCTCATACTCCCACCCCTCGCGGGCCTTGCGAAGAGGCTTTTCCAGCGGGTCGGCCCCTTCGAACCGATGGATGAGATAGAACCAGTGCGCCTTCATCCGGCTGACGGCACAGCTGGCCGCACCAAAGGCCTCGGTGTAGCCGTGGTAGAGGTCGTCGCAGTAGCCGCGCAGTTCCTCTCTGGAAGCCGGTGCGCCGCCCCGCGCACGGCGGAACAGGGCTGGGTCTGCGATGAGCCCCCGCCCCACCATGATGCCCGACAGCTGCGGGAACTCCGCTTCCAGCGCGTGCAGTTCTTCCGGCGTTGTGACATCGCCGTTGTAGCAGACCGGCATCCGGCACTCCGGCAGCGCCGCAGCAAAGGCGGCACGGTCGGCCTCGCCCCGGTACAGCTGCTTCATCACGCGGGGATGGATGGTCAGCTCGCAGATGGGATAGCGATTGTAGATATCCAGCAGAGCCGCAAACTCCTCCGGCTTCTGGACGCCGATGCGGGTCTTGACCGAGACCGGACCCTCCACCGCCGAAAAGACGGCGTCCAGAAAAGCGTCCAGCCGGGCGGGGTCCCGCAGCATCCCGGCTCCCTTGCCCTTGGCTGTCACCGTGCCGGAGGGGCAGCCGAAGTTCAGGTTGATCTCCGTGTAGCCCAGCTTCCGCACTTCGCCGATCATCCAGGCGGCCAGTTCGCCGTCTCTGGCCAGCAGCTGCGGGATCACGACCGTGCCTGCATTGGCCTCCGGGGCCAGCTCCGCCATCTTTTTCGGGATGAGGACGCGGTTTTCCGGCGGCGACAGGAACGGCGCATAGTAGCGCGTGGGGGCATCGGCTGCGCCAAACCATTTCTGGTGCACCTGCCGCCAGATGCGGTCGGTCAGCCCCTCCATCGGGGCAGCGTAATAGTTCATAGAAGACCTCACAGTGTTAAGATGTCTCTATTGTAGCACAAAAAATGCCGCCGCGCATCTGTTTTGCGCAGCGGCATTGATCTATCTTGCGGGTTATTCGGCAAACAGCGGCGTGGACAGGTAGCGGTCGCCAGTGTCGGGCAGGAGGACAACGATCTTCTTGCCTGCGTTTTCGGGGCGCTTTGCCAGCTCCAGAGCAGCCCAGACGGCCGCACCGGAGGAGATGCCCACCAGAACGCCCTCCTTGTGGCCGATCAGACGGCCGGTCGCAAAGGCGTCTTCGTTGGTGACGGGGATGATCTCATCGTAGACCTTGGTGTCCAGCACAGCGGGGACGAAACCGGCACCGATGCCCTGGATCTTGTGTGCGCCTGCAACGCCCTGGCTCAGCACCGGAGAGGATGCAGGCTCCACGGCCACGACCTTGACGCCGGGGTTCTTGCTCTTGAGGTACTGGCCCACACCGGTAACGGTGCCGCCGGTGCCGACGCCTGCCACGAAGATGTCCACTTCGCCGTCGGTGTCCTCCCAGATCTCCGGGCCGGTGGTCTCAATGTGCGCCTTGGGGTTGGCCGGGTTGACGAACTGACCGGGGATGAAGGCGTTCGGGATCTCCTTTGCCAGCTCATCGGCCTTGGCAATGGCACCCTTCATACCCTTTGCACCCTCGCTCAGGACCAGCTCTGCGCCGTAGGCCTTCATCAGCTGGCGGCGCTCCACGCTCATGGTCTCCGGCATGACGATGATGATGCGGTAGCCCTTGGCCGCCGCCACAGCGGCCAGACCGATGCCGGTATTGCCGGAGGTCGGCTCAATGATGACCGAACCGGGCTTCAGCTTGCCAGTGGCTTCTGCATCGTCGATCATCTTCTTGGCGATGCGGTCTTTGACCGAACCCGCCGGATTGAAGTATTCCAGCTTTGCCAAGATGGTGGCCTTCAGGTCCTCCTGCTTCTCGATGTGGGTCAGCTCCAGCAGCGGAGTGTGACCGATCAGCTGATCTGCGGACGTATAAATCTTGCTCATAAGAATGTTCCTCCCTCTGCGGGCACCCGGCCCGGAACTATTTCGTCTCTCCATATTCCCTGCAAACCAACATCGTTTGTGGGTTTGATGGTATTATAGCCCTCTTTGCCCCGGTTGTCAATGGAAAAGTGCAAAAAACAGATTGAAAAGTTATAAACCCCGTTGTATAATAGGTTAAAATCAAAATTTCTCCCTCCCCTGCGGTGACATCTCCCCTGTTCGGAGGTCGGGCGGGCCGGTCTACGGCGTTGTCGCCTGCGGCTGCTGCCCATTTCCGCAGGACCAACGGTGAGACGGAGAGGTTGCTATACAATAAGGAGTGCACTATGATCGTTTCAACCAAAGGCCGCTATGCGCTGCGTGTGATGATCGACCTGGCCGAGCATCAGGCCGAACGCTATGTCCCGCTGAAGGAGGTCGCCGCGCGGCAGGATATCTCGGAAAAATATCTGGAGAACATCCTGAAAGTCCTGGTGCAGAACGGCTTTCTGGAAGGGCTGCGCGGCAAGGGCGGCGGCTACCGCCTGACCCGCAGCCCGGACCAGTACACGGTGGCAGAGATTCTGCTGCTGACGGAGGGCAGCCTTGCCCCGGTGAGCTGCCTGACGCCGGGAGCCCCGGCCTGCGAGCGGATGGCCAACTGCCGCACCTATACGATGTGGAAAGGTCTGAACGACCTCATCGCCGACTACTTCGGCAAGATCACCCTCGCCGACCTCGCCGCACCGGAGCAGGCGGGAAATGATTATGTGATCTGATCCGCATCCCCGCATGAAAACGCAGGGGGTGCAGAACGGCCCCACAGCGGCCGTCATACCAGCCGCGCCCACGCCAGCCTTCATTCAATGGCAATGTGAGAAAAAGGAGAATATTTTATGTGGTTTGTTTTTGCGCTGGGCTCTGCGGTATTTGCCGCACTGACTTCCATTCTTGCGAAGATCGGCATTGACGGCGTGAACTCCACGCTGGCCACGGCCATTCGCACCGCCGTTGTGCTCCTGATGAGCTGGGGCATGGTGTTTCTGACCGGGACGCAGACCGGCATCGGGGATATTTCTCACAAAAGCTGGCTGTTCCTGATCCTATCCGGCCTTGCCACCGGTGCAAGCTGGCTGTGCTATTACCACGCATTGCAGATCGGTGCAGCGTCCAAGGTGGTCCCCATTGATAAACTGAGCGTGGTCATCACGCTGGCTCTGGCATTTTTCATCCTGCATGAGCCGTTCACGGCCAAAAGTCTGATCGGCTGTGCGCTCATTGCTGCGGGGACTTTGTGCATGGTATTATAAAAGAGTATGAAAGCGGGAAAAGGCTGCGGCACGTTGTTTTGTGCCGCAGCCTTTTTGGTTTTTCTTCCGAACTGCTGTGTCGCGGTCAGGTGCGAGGGAAACTTTGGCAAAAAGAGAGAGGGCCGGACGGAAAAAGGATTTAACTACAAAAAGGTGAATCCGATGAAATAAGAGCAAAACAAGATGGCACAGAAAATGATTATGGCTATAGTGGCAGGAAAGCAGTTTGTTCATAAGAAAACCTCCATATTTTTCACATTTGCTTCTTTTGCGGTGGAAAGTTCCGGCTGTCCGTTTGCAGATCTATAAATCCACTTTCTGATGCAGCCCTTTATAAGTCTACACCCGCCCACCACACGCCCGATTCTTACACCAAAACTAGAACAACGCTCTTTTTGCTCTGCACAAAATCCTGCATCGTTTGGCGTAAAATTGGCGTATGGTGTAGTTTTTACTGGAAATTCGTCAAAAGAAAAAGCCTAAAACTTCTCGGTACATCAAGAAGTTTCAGGCTTTGTTTTGCTTAAATTGGAAATTTACTGCTCAATCGGCTTCATCGTGGGGAGAATGCAAACAACGACTCCATCTTTATCCGTTATGCTCCATTAACATCCTTGATAGATGCAGAAGAAACAAAGGAAAAGCTACCACTTTATAGCAAGTTTCTCTCCATGATGAGTGATTCTTATGCTACAGAACTAAGACTTTCCAAAAAATCAAGTGCTTCAAACACAGTCGAAAAAGTTACGCAATATTTGCAAAGCCATTGATTTCGTTCATCTGTATCTTCAATACAGGGAATCTCCGAAATGTTTTGCAGCCGCTTTTTTGCATATTTTACTGCTGTTGGATAGTTGGGAGCGATTTGCCAAATGGAATCTTTATCGCCTTTCTTGTAAATTGAAATAATTTTTTTAACATCTTTTACAAGGTTATTTTTGTCAGCCTCAGTTTGAGTGGGAGGAGCACAATCTTTGAAATGTAGCATAAACCAATATTCAATGCAGCCGGAGGTCATTAGAAGTCGAACACGAATATTGGGCTTTTTTCGAAGCTTTCGGAGATAGTTAATAATTTTTAGTCGGTCAGCCCATACTTCGTCACTACTATCTTTTAATTCAGCATCAAAAAAGAACCAGATTTCATCCGTTGCTTCAGCAGTATCTCTATACTTTTTATCTTTTTCGAATCTACTTTTCGTGTCCTCGAACAAATTTGTAGAAGCTCTCTTTGCACATCGCTTAATTACAGCCACATCATAGAACTGATTCTTCAAATAATCAATATACTGTTGCTCACTTTCACCTTCATAAAATACATAAATTAAGGGCTTGACACGTTTTATCTGACGAGGCATTATTCTACCTCCTCAATTTCAACGTTTGGTATTGCACCATACTTGCCAAGAATATAGTTCTTTTGAATGTTTTCTTCTGTTCGTGTTCCGAGTTCACTCACACTGTAAAGTTCAGAAACACCATCTGCGTTATGCTTATCCACAAAATAGAATTGGTCTTTTCTTAACAAATCCATGCCCATAAGTTCTGTATTGTGGGTTGTAAAAATAAGCTGTGCACCGTGTGGGTTTGCATTCTTGTTCTGGAACTTTGCAACGATATATGCTACCAAAATAGGATGTAACTCACGATTGATTTCATCAATTAGTAGAAGTCCACCCGTTCGCAAGGTTGATTCAATTGCTGGAGCGATTGACATCAATCTACGCGTTCCGTCTGATTCGTCATCCAAATCCAATTTGTAAAGACCACTCGATCCGTCCTTGTTTTTTCCTTTGTGAGTTGTTTTAGCGTCAACTTGTCCTACTCGCATTTGCTGCATTTGGATATTCGGACTGGATGCCAACGCTTGTGCAAATTGTGATAATGCATTTTTTAGTTCATCTGGCATATTTTCAGGAAAGGCAGAATTATTATTGTCAATTTCCCGATTATTAACGTCAAATTGTACATCCTCAATGCCAAGATCAGCAGCTTTTGCGTAGTTTGAAATTGCTTTTAACATAAGAGGATCTTCCGAATAGGTAATCAATTGATCAGGAATATCTGTATAGTCTCTTGAGAATCGCACATCTTCTCTAAACCATTGCATCGCCTTAACGCAAGCAGAATCATTCATTGTACATGCGACAGAAAAAAACAGTTGGTTCTCTGATACCATCTTACCAATTAGTTTTCGAAGTGCTTTATCCTCTGTAAAGCTGAAATTCTGCTCTGCTCTAGTAAAAACAGTTGCCTTTTGTCCTTTTGGTGCGTGGAATAGGTACTCTTTTAGAATCTTCTGCCGTGTCGCAGAAAATCCATACCAGTATTTTACATTGCTTTTTGTATAAATGAATTCAAACTCTGTCGGTTGCTCTGCAGAGTAATCATTCAACGCAAAAGAATGAATTGGAATCTCAGATTTTTCATGCTGTGTCCGCTGGGCATTTTTTATAAACTGAACTGCTAGCCAAAAAGCACGAATAACATTACTCTTGCCTCCGCCATTTTTTCCATAAATTGCCGCTACCGGTAGGATTTTTTGACTTTTGTAATGAATCAAGCAATCTTTTTTACTACCCAAGCCTATTGCTTCCATAGACAATATGGCTTCGTCACGAAAGGAACGATAATTTTTAAATCGAAATTCTATCAGCATATTGCAACCCTCCAATGCTAGAGTATCATATTTTTAGCAGAAATTCAATCGAAATAATCACTTTTTTTGAAAATAATCAATCAAATTTTGAGAAAAACGCACCTCCGATTTTATAGAAACTGAAAGTGCGCTATGTAAAGCTAATTCAATTATTCACGAAAGGATTCCAGATATTCGTCCAGCACTTCTACGTTCACCAGTGCAATGCGTTTCAACCGGACGACAGCGTGAGCATCCTGTGCGACTTGTCGGAAAGAGTTTTTGCCCATCGAGTAGAGGACTGCCCCTTCCTCGTAGCGAACGTATTTCTTTTTCTTTCCAGCCAGCAATTTTTCCAGTTCAGGAACTTCAACCGAGTTTCGCTTATGTGCCATGGTATTCTTCTCCTTTGTCAAGGTTATGTGGTATACTTGCATTATCAGGATATAGAAAAAGGACACTCCACTTTCGACTTTTGCCGATGGTGAAATGTCCTCTTGACTGTTTTCTCGTTTACAGTTTTCTGCTGGATGTGGAACTGGCGAAAATCCGTCACGCTCCGTTTGGGATTTTTGCCTTCTCCGACAAGCCCCTAAGAAATCCGTCTGAACATTCAGGTTTTTGGTACATTCAGAGTCGGATTTTCAGTTCGTGCGGACTGTCGGAGACACAAGGATTACCACGTAGCTTAGTTAGATTCCGGGCGCATCGTGGGGAACAGCAGCACGTCACGGATGGAGGCGCTGTCGGTCAGGAGCATGACAAGGCGGTCCACGCCGAAGCCGAGGCCGCCCGTGGGAGGCAGACCGTACTCCAGAGCGTTGACGTAGTCGTAATCGACCTGGGCCTTGCAGTCGGGCTCGATGGCCTTGCGCTCGGCAACCTGGCGCTCGAAGCGGCCCTTCTGGTCGATGGGGTCGTTCAGCTCGCTGAAGGCGTTGCCGTACTCGGTGCAGTCGATGAAATACTCGAACCGCTCGGTGAAGGCGGGATCATCCGGCTTGCGCTTTGCCAGCGGGCTGATCTCGACGGGATAATCGTAGATGAAGGTGGGCTGGATGAGCTTGTCCTCGACGAAGGCGTCGAAGAACTCAGCCAGAATGGCACCCTTGGTGGGCACTTCGGGCAGCTCGACGTGGTGTTCCTTGGCCGCAGCGATGGCATCCTCGTCGGTCTTCCAGTCGTTGAAATCCACGCCGGAATACTTCTTGACGGCCTCGATCATGGTCAGACGCTCCCAGTGGCCCATGTCGATCTGCTTGCCCTGATACGGGATGACCATACCGCCGCAGATCTTGAGGGCCAGGCGCTTGTACAGCTCCTCGACCAGGTCCATCATGCCGTGGAAATCGGTGAATGCCTGATACAGCTCGATGGTGGTGAACTCCGGGTTGTGCTTGGGGTCCATGCCCTCGTTGCGGAAGATGCGGCCGACCTCATACACGCGGTCCATGCCGCCGACGATCAGGCGCTTCAGATAAAGCTCCGTCTCGATGCGCAGGACCATGTCCATGTTCAGGGTGTTGTGGTGGGTGTAGAAGGGGCGGGCCGAAGCGCCGATCTCAAACGGCGTCAGGATGGGGGTATCGACCTCCAGGAAGCCCTTCTCGTCCAGATATGCGCGGATCTCCTTCAGGATCTGGCTGCGCTTGACGAAGGTCTCCTTGACTTCGGGGTTGGCGATGAGGTCCACATAGCGCTGACGGTAACGGGTCTCGGTATCGGTCAGGCCGTGGAACTTCTCCGGCAGGGGGCGCAGGCTCTTGGCCAGCAGGGTGAGCTCTTCTGCGCGGACGCTCAGCTCACCGGTCTTGGTGCGGAACACTTCGCCCTTGACGCCGATGATATCGCCGACGTCCAGCTTCTTGAACGCAGCGTAGGACTCTTCGCCCAGCTCATCGCGGCGGACATACAGCTGGATATCGCCCTTATCGTCGCGCAGATGGGCAAAGCTGGCCTTGCCCATGACGCGCTTGGACATCATACGGCCGGCCAGAGCCGCCTTCTTGCCGGAATCGGTCTCGTTGGGCAGGTCCTTGAATTCTTCCTTCAGGTCAGCCGAATAGGCATCCTGCGGGAACTTGGTCAGGGTGAACGGGTCGTGACCCGCAGCCTGCAGGTCAGCCAGCTTCTGGCGGCGCACCTGCACCTGTTCGCTCTCGCTCAGGCCGGCAGCAGGATTTCTCTTTTGTTCTTCCATTGCTTCCTCCCGTATTCTGCTCAGTTGGCTGCGTGGGTGATGCTCCGCACCGTGTACTCCACGGTGTGGCCGGTGGGCAGCAGGACCTCTGCCTTCTCGCCCACTGCCTTGCCCAGCAGGGCATGGCCGACGGGGCTTTCGTCGCTGATCTTGCCGCTCAGGGGGTCTGCCTCGGTGCGGCCGACGATATCGTACTCCTCGGTCTCATCCTCGCCGGTCATCAGGATGGTGACATGGGTGCCGACGGCAACGTTCTCCACGCTCAGCTCGCTCTCGTCGATGACGACAGCGTTCTTGACCATCTGCTCCAGCTCGGTGATGCGGTTCTCGACCAGGCCCTGGGTGTTCTTGGCCTCATCGTACTCGCTGTTTTCCGACAGGTCGCCGTGGCTGCGGGCTTCCTTGATCTCTTCTGCCAGCTCCTTGCGGCGGACGGTCTTGAGGTATTCCAGTTCATCCTGCACAGCCTTCAGGCCGGCAGCGGACATCTTGATTTCTTGTGCCATTTTGGGATTCTCTCCTTGTCTATTGGATTGGCGCAGCCGCAAAGCCGCGCACGAGTGCTATTTTGACTGTTCTATTATAATGGCAAGCCGGGATATTGTCAACAAAAACGACGGTTCTGCAATGCAAAAAACTGCAAAAGGCCCCACCGGCAGAGGGAATTGCCGACGGGGCCTTGAAGATGTTGAAAGAATAAACCTCTCCGTCAATGCTTCGCATTGCCACCTCTCCTAATAGGAGAGGCCTTGGCAGTCGGATCGGGCTTGCTGGATACGCCAGAGGCTCCCTTGCCAGGAGAGCTGGCGCGTCGAAGACGAGACCGAGAAATCAATCATCCGCAGCTTCGTCCAGGTTGCCAAGCTTTCTGGCCTGCTCGACGACGGCGGGCACCAGCATTTCGGGCAGGATCTCATAGCGGGCAAACTCGGTGGTGAACCAGCCGCGGCCCTGCGTAGTCTGACGGATGAAGGTGGTGAAGTTGCTCAGCTCGGCCAGCGGCACTTCGGCGATGATGGTCTGCATCCCGTCCTCATCCGGCTCCATGCCCAGCACACGGCCGCGGCGCTTGGTGACGTCGCCCATGATATCGCCTGTGTTGTCGTTGGGAACATGCGCTTTCAGGGTGTGGATGGGTTCCAGAATGACGGGGCCAGCTTCGGGCATCGCGGCCTTATAGGCCAGCTTCGCCGCCATGATGAAAGCCATTTCGGAGCTGTCCACGGGGTGGTAGCTGCCATCCAGCAGAGTGGCCTTCAGGCCGACCACAGGATAACCGGCCAGCACACCCTTTTCTGCGGCCAGACGGACGCCCTTTTCAACGGCCGGGAAGAAGTTCTTCGGGACACTGCCGCCGAAGACCTTTTCCTCAAAGACGACCTGCTCGCTGTCGCAGGGCTCGAAGTTGATGACGACATCGCCGAACTGGCCATGACCGCCGGTCTGCTTCTTATGACGGCCCTGCTTCTGGCAGGCCTTGCGGATGGACTCACGGTAGGCGATGCGGGGAGCCTCCAGGCCGATCTCGACGCCGAACTTGTTCTTCAGCTTGGCCTTGACGACGTCCAGATGCTGCTCACCCAGACCGCCGATGATCTGCTGGTGAGTCTCGGCGTTGTTCTCGTAGCTCAGGGTGGGGTCTTCTTCCATCAGGCGGGCCAGAGCACTGCTGATCTTACCCTCGTCACCCTTCTTGGCCACGGTGACGGCCATGAACAGGCTGGGCAGCGGGAAGACCGGTGCGGGCAGCTTGACCACGCGGGAAGCATCACAGAGGGTATCGCCGGTCTTTGCACTGACCAGCTTTGCCACAGCGCCGATGTCACCGGCACCGATGCCGTCGTTCTCAATCTGCTTCTTGCCGATGACAGTCAGGGGCTTGTTGATCTTTTCGATGTCGCCGGTGCGGGCATTGGTCAGGGCCAAGCCTGCGGTGACTTTGCCGCTGATGACGCGCAGATAGCTCAGCTTGCCCACGAACGGGTCGGCCACGGTCTTGAAGACGTAGGCTGCGGTAGGCTCCGATTCGGTGCAGTGCAGCTCGACAGGCTCGCCGTTGGCATCCTCGGCCATGGTGCACTCCTCGTGCTCCGGGCTGGGCAGCAGCTTGTGCATGTTGAACAGCAGCATATCCAGCGCCTGCTGGTTGACCGCGCTGCCGCAGAAGACAGGGGTGATGAGGCCGTCCTTGACGCCCTTGCGCATTCCCTCGACGATTTCCTCGGTGGTGAAAGGCTCACCGCCGAAGAATTTCTCCATCAGCTCATCGTCGGTCTCGGCGATGGCCTCGCTCATGGCCTCGATCAGGCCCTGGAAGCGGTGGCCGATGTCGGGCAGATCCACCTGGATCTGTTTGCCGCCCTCATACTTGAAGGCTTTCTGGCTGAACAGATTGATGTACACCGGGGTGCCGTCGTCGAGCTTGGCCGGGACGACGCAGGGGCAGATCGTGGAGCCGAAGCGGATTTTCATGTCTTCCAGGATCTTGAAGTAGTTCGCGTTTTCCAGGTCGCACTTGGAAACAAAGACCATGGTGGCCTTGCCGTTCTTGCGGGCCAGCTGGAAGGCCTTCTCGGCACCAACGGTCACGCCGCTGCGGCCGGAGACGCACACCAGCACGCTCTCCGCAGCCCGGATGCCCTCATACTCACCGGCCTCAAAATCGAACAGGCCCGGTGCATCAATGAAGTTGTACTTGATGCCCTCGTACTCCACGGGGACGACCGACGCCGACAGGCTGGCCTTGCGCTTTGCTTCCTCAGGGTCAAAGTCCGAAATCGTGGTGCCGTCTTCGACCCGGCCCATACGCTCCGCTGCGCCCGAAAAATAGACCAATGCCTCAGTCAGCGTCGTTTTGCCGCTGCCGGCATGGCCTGCAATCAAGATATTACGGATGTTGTTGCTTGCGTATTTCATATCGGTTTTTCCCTCTTTCCGCCGCACGGAGCGTTCTCTCCGTTTTTGTGGCATATTTTACAAAGATAATACCACACTTCAAACGATTTTCAAATAGATTGCTTGAAAAATTTGTTCCTTGACCCGCCAAACTTGCCGCCCTGCTTTTGTGCATTTTGACTGTCCGGCTCGAAAATCGACCGGAAACCGTGCAGAAAGTTCTCGTAAACAAAGAGATTGCCTCTCACCCCACCGTACGCACCGGCCGCCGGAGTATCTTCCCCCGCCAGTGCAGGCCTGAGCGATGGTACAATGGCAATGGCACGGTATCCCCTCTCCTCAGTCAAAACCACCGGCTGAGCCGGTGGCTTGAGTAAGCCCTAGAAGGGCACCTTACTGGCAAAGCCCCTGCAAGGGGCCACGAGCAAGCATCTTTCATCTGCATTACTTGCCCTACTGCTCTAACGAGCAGTATCATAAAGTGCATCTTCTAAGATGACAATTTCTTTGTCATCTCGCTTCGCTCGAAGCTTATAGCTAAAGCATTTTTACTCCACCAGCCTAGCTGGTGGTTTTGAATCGCTCAAGCTAACTAAAAGAAGCCCGCTGCAACCATACAGCGGGCTTCGGGAAAGGATCTTATTTTGCGTAATCGACAGCGCGGCTCTCGCGGATGACGTTGACCTTGATCTGGCCGGGGTAATCCAGCGTGTCCTCGATCTTCTTTGCGATCTGGCGGGCCAGCAGGATGACCTGATCGTCGCTGATGACATCGGGCTTGACCATGATGCGCACTTCGCGGCCTGCCTGAACGGCAAAGGCCTGCTCGACGCCCTCGAAGCTGGAAGAGATCTCCTCCAGATTCTCCAGACGCTTGACGTAGCTCTCGACGTTCTCACGGCGGGCACCGGGGCGGGCGGCGCTGATGGCGTCGCAGGCCTGGATGATGAAGGCCAGCGGGGTCTTCGGCTCCACATCGCCGTGGTGGGCCTCGATGGCGTGGATGACCTGGGTGTTCTCCTTGTACTTGCGGCAGATGTCCACACCGATCTGCACATGGCTGCCCTCGATCTCGTGGTCGAGCGCCTTGCCGATATCATGCAGCAGACCGGCGCGGCGGGCCAGCGTGACGTTCACGCCCATCTCGCCTGCCAGCAGACCGGCCAGCCAGGCCACCTCCATGCTGTGGGTCAGAGCGTTCTGGCCGAAGCTGGTGCGGTACTTCAGGCGGCCGATGAGCTTGATGAGGTCGGGGTGCAGGCCGTGGATGCCAAGTTCCATCACGGCCTTCTCGCCCTCGCGCTTCATCTGCAGTTCCAGATCGTGGCGGCACTTTTCCACCGTTTCCTCGATGCGGGCAGGGTGGATGCGGCCGTCGCCGATCAGGCGTTCCAGGGTCATGCGGGCCACTTCGCGGCGGGTCTGGTCGAAGGAGGACAGGGTGATGGCCTCCGGGGTATCGTCGATGATGAGGTCCACGCCGGTGGCCGTCTCCAGCGCACGGATGTTGCGGCCCTCGCGGCCGATGATGCGGCCCTTCATCTCATCGCTGGGCAGCGGCACCACGCTGACGGTGGTCTCGCTGCAATGGTCGGCTGCACAGCGGGCAATGGCCTGCCCGATGAGGTTGCGGGCCAGATTGTCGCAGTTCTCCTTCAGGTCGGTCTCATAGGCTGCCACACGGACGGCCTTTTCGTGGGTCAGTTCCTCGTCCACCTTGTGCAGCAGCACTTCGCGGGCGTCTTCCTGGCTCAGACCGGCCAGCGTTTCCAGCCGCTCCATCTCCTTGGCGCGGATGGCGTCCACCTCCGCCAGATGGGCGTCGGCTTCCTCGTTCTTCTTCTTCAGCTCTTCTTCTTTTTTCTCCAGAGCTTCGGTCTTGCGGTCCAGAGCTGTTTCCTTCTGGTCGATGCGGTTCTCCTGACGGGTGATCTCAGCGCGGCGCTGCTTGATCTCCTTGTCGGCTTCCGCCTTCTGGGCGTCCACCTCCGCTTTCAGGCGGAAGGCCTCGTCCTTTGCTTCCAGAACAGCTTCTTTTCGTTTTTGGTCTGCGGTCTTGATCGCTTCGTTCACCAGCCGGGTCGCCTCGGCTTCGGCGCTGCCGATCTGGGCCTCGGCGGTCTTTTTACGGTTGTTATAACCAATAAAATAACCCCCGCCGATGCCGGCAGCAGCTGCGATCACGGCCACGATCAAAACCAATGCGATCGTGGGCATCGTGTTCACTCTCCTTAACGTTAAAGTTCAAATTCAACGAAATACTGGAGACGCTGCCAGGCAAGGCGTGGGCAACAAGACAAAATCAAGCTCTCAACACAAAAGAAGCCGGACCGGAACACACCACCGGAAAGACCCTTCGGGTGCGCGTTCTGCACTTCTTTTTTATTTACAAGGTTTTCATATAAAAACGGGCAGATGAAGCCCCATTGAAATTTGGTTGCGGAATACCCCTGCACACAGCGTCATGGATTCCATACTACTTCTTATATTACGAAACATTTGAAGCAATGTCAAGGGAAGCGGGCGCAATTTTGAAAATTTACTCCAGATACATCCGCCGCAGCCGCATCAGGCGGGCCGGGGTCAGGCCGTATTCGGCTTCGAGGTAGGCCTCGGCGCTGCCGCATTTCTCCCGGATGGCAGAGAGCACCAGGTCCACTGATTCGGGGTGCACCCCTGCGATGCCCTGATAAAACTTCTTCTGTTCCGGGCGGGCAGCGATCTCGTCGGCATGTTCGGCCCAGATCTTTTCCAGCTCCGGGCGGCGGCATTCGTTCGTCCGGACGAAATCCTGACGGATCGTCTCGTCCGAAGCGCCCAGCGCCAGCAGGATCAGCATAGCCGCCACACCGGTGCGGTCCTTGCCGCCGGAGCAGTGGAATAGCACCGGGGTCTCGCCCACTTCCAGAGCACGGAACAGCTCCTTGTAGGCCTTGTTGCCGAAAAGCATCTGCCGGTACATGGCATCGGCCATCCGGCGGCCTTCGTCCGGCTTGCCTTCCAGCAGGCGCTCGCGGTCCTCCGGCGAAAAATCCACTTCCTTGCCGTCGTCCAGACAGAGCCCGCAGATGCGCACCATCCGGGCACCGTCCGGCACATAATCCGGCATCTTCTCGGCCTCCTGCTCGCTGCGCAGGTCGAGGATGAGGCGCAGCCCAAGGGAATCCAACAGCTTCCGGTCGGCGTCGCTCGTCAGCAGACCGGTGGGGATGCCCCGGTAGATCTGCCCCCAGCGGACGTGTTTGCCCTCATCGGCCGGGTAGCCGCCCAGCTCCCGGAAGTTGTTCCCGCCCACAAAGGGCAGCTGGGTGCCGGGCGCGGGGTGGGGCGCAGGCTTTTCCACCGCCGTGCTGGACAGCACCGGGCGGCTGTAGAACGGTTTGGCCGGGCGGCCCCGCCGGGGCGGCAGCGATGCCGTACCGCCCAACACCTCCATCAGGTAGCTGCGCAGCAGGTCCAGATAGGCCGAGTTGTGGTCCCGCCGCTGCACCATCGAGACGCAGAGCGGCGGCATATCCTCGATGAGCACATCGCGCACCCGATCCAGCTCCCGCCGTGCCCCCGGCTCGTACCGGGTCAGGCAGGTGCACAGCTGCTCCTGCACCAGATAATAGGCCTGATAGAAGCTGGGGCCGATCTCGGCGTCGGGCGCAAAACCCGCCTTGGCGCAGGCGTCCCACAGGGGCGCAAACAGGTCCTGCCGCAGGCTGGGCAGCAGCACCCGCTGCCCCCGCAGCGCTGCCAGCGGCACCCGCTCCTTTTCCCAGAAGGGGTGGCCGCGCGGCACCAGCAGGCAGGCGGGGTCTGCCCGCAGGGTCGTGCGGGCCAGCACCTGCGCCGCGCAGCCCAGGTCCATGACCAGCCCCGCATCCAGCTCGCCCTGCTCTACTCCGTCGGCCACGGCATCGTTGTCCAGCAGGCGGAACCGCATCTCGATGTGGGGGTACTGCTGGCGGAACTTGTCCAGCTGGGTCTCCAGACCGGGCAGATAGTCCGGCACCAGCGAGACACTGATGCCGATGCGCACCGGCTGGGCGGACTGGATCTCGGCATGAAGGGCCGCCTGCATCTGCTGGAACTGCTCCACCACCGGGGCCGCATGGCGCTGCAGGCTCAGCCCCCGCTCGGTGAGCGAGAGCTTGTGATGGGCGCTGACGAACAGCGGCCCGCAGAGTTCGGCTTCCAGCGCGGTGATGCTCTGCCGCAGCGCCTGCCGCGACAGAAACAGCCGCTGGGCCGCGCGGGTGTAGTTCATCTCCTCGCACAGGACCAGAAAATAATGCAGCTGGCGGATATCCATGGGGCTCCTCCTGAAACAGTGGTTGGTACATAAAGAATACCGCCTTTTGCGCGGAATGTAAAGCCGGACGGCGAAAAAAGTGCCGAATGATTGACAGCACCCGCCCGCCGGGTGTAGACTCAGCATAGCAAACGCATTTCACATCTCAGATGAAGAAAGAAGGAGTATCCTATGAAAGTGATCGCTACAGAAAAGGCCCCCGGCGCCATCGGCCCCTACTCGCAGGGCTTTCTCACCAACGGTTTTGTTTACACCTCCGGCCAGATCCCGGTGAACCCCGCCGACGGCACCATCCCCGAAGGCATCGCCGCACAGGCGGAGCAGAGCTGCAAGAACGTCGGCGCCATTCTGGAAGCCGGCGGCAGCGGCTTTGACAAGGTGGTCAAGACCACCTGCTTCCTGGCCGACATCGCGGATTTTGCGGCCTTCAACGAGGTTTACGCCAAGTTCTTCACCTCCAAGCCCGCCCGCAGCTGTGTCGCCGTCAAGGATCTGCCCAAGGGCGTCCTGTGCGAGGTCGAGGCCATCGCAGAGGCGTGATCCGCCGTCCGTACCCGGTTCCGGGTGCTGCATGAAGCTGCAAAAAAGCCAGAACTGCGCTGCCGTTTGGCAGACCAGTTCTGGCTTTTGTTATTTTATGATCGGGCCGGACGCGCTGCCCTGACGTGTGGCGCGTCGGTTACTTCAAGAACTTGTGCACAGCACGGGCGACGATGCCGCCCAGGATGCCGGACACCAGGAACTCGGCCACGCCCTGCACACCGACCAGCAGGACGACGAACATGAACGGGTTGGCCGCGCCCTTGACGGACACGAGGTTCTGGACATAATCGCAGCCGTAGAAGGCCAGCACGATGTAGCCCATGAAGAACAGGGTGTTCAGGGCCGGGGCGCACATGGCGCTGAGGATGTAGCTCCAGGTGCCGGGCTTGTCCAGCTTCTTCAGGCCGTTGAAGATGAGGCCGACGCACAGGCCCATCAGCACACGCATCCCCACGCAGAGGATGAAGGTGTTGACCGGGCTGACCTGGAACAGGGCCCCAGTCATGGCCGAAGCGCCGGTGATGGCGTCATAGAAGCTCACCGCGCCGAACACGCCGCCCAGGATGGCACCCGCAGCGGGGCCCATGGTGATGGCACCCACGGCGATGGGAAGGGTCAAAAAGCTCATGTAAAGCGGGCCCATGGGCACACTGCCCAGGCCGATGGCCTTCATGACCAGCTCGATGGCGACCAGCAGTGCCAGCCGGGTGAGAGTACGAAGATCGTTGTTTTTCATTCTGTTTTCCTCCTGCTGCCGTTCCGCCCTTACGTCGGATACGGCGCAAACCTGCCCGCTCTATGCGGGATAAATTTTGTTGATACGGACTTCAGACACGCTTGTCAGGGCATTGTCCGTGGTCAGAACTTGAGTCCTGCTGACCGCCGGGCCACGGTCAGCACCTTGCTGACGGCCACAGAGGTATCCAGCATCCGGCTGCAAAGCTCCTGGTCGCCGCCCTCGATGGCGTGGGCGAACGCATGGAACTCGGCCGCCTGCCGGGGGCGGCCGCCGTTGAGGTTGTAGTGCTCTTCCTTGCCCTCATTGGGGTGGAAGGTCACACCACCGCACCAGTTGGCGGTGGATTTCTGCAAAATATAGCCCTTCGTGCCCTGGATGACATACCGGGCCGGGGCGCCGCAGTCCTTGGCGGCGATGCTCACCGCGCGGAAGCTGTTATACTCCATGGTCAGGATGCCGCTGGTGTCGATGCCGCGCTCGATGTTGGCGGTGTAGTGCACCTGATTCGGCTCACCGAACAGGCCCACGATGTAGCTGATGTTGTAGACGTTCAGATCCATCAGCGCACCGCCCGCACGGGCCGGGTCAAAGGAGACCGGCGTCTCCCCGGCGCAGAAAGCATCGTACCGGCTGGAATACTGGCTGAAGTTGCACTGCACCAGCTTCACTTTGCCTACGCGGGGCAGCAGTTCGCGGATCTTGTTGTAATTTTCCAAATACTGGGTGGTCATGGCCTCGAACAGGAAGACCTTCCTGCGGCGGGCCAGATTCGCCAGCTCCTCTGCCTGCAAGGCATTGATGGCCATTGGCTTTTCCACGATGACGTGCTTCCCCGCCTCGATGGCCACCTTGGCATAGCGGGTGTGCTGGTTGTTCGGCACGGCCAGATAGACCACGTCCACGTCCTGTAACAACTCAAAATAGTTGGTCGTATGCTGGGGGATGCCGTACTGTTCGCACAGCTCCCCCGCTGCCTCTGCGCTGCGCTGGGTGCTGCAGATGCACTGTACCGTAAAAGGCGAGTCCGCCCCGGTCAGCCACGGCAAAAATTCCCGCACGATCATGCCCGTGCCCAGAATCCCTAATTTCATTCTCTTCTCCATCCTGTCTGTCGTCAGCCTGCTTTGGCCTCATCCTCGCGGCGCTCCCGGCGCTGCGGGTGGGGTCGGCGGGCGCGGCGGAAGTTCTGGTTCCGCTTTTTGCCGCCGCCTGCGTGGTGCTGCGGCGCGTTCATCTGGTACAGCAGTGCCAGACCCTTCATCAGCAGTTCGGGGTCGTAGGTCAGCGGGTGGCGGCAGAGCGGGGTGACGTATTTGGCCAGACCGCCGGTCACGACCAGCGTTGCCGGGCGGCCCAGTTCTTCTTCGATGCGCTGGGCGATGCCGTCCAGCAGCACCGCCGTGCCCAGCACCGAGCCGGACAGCATACAGCTCTCAGTGTTCACACCAATGGCGCTCTTCGGGGAGCCGAGACGCACCTGCGGCAGCTGGGCACAGCGCTCCCCCAAGGCCCGCAGCCCGGTGGACAGGCCGGGGCAGATGACGCCGCCCCGGAACACCCGGTCCTCATCCACCACATTGAAGGTGGTGGCCGTGCCCAGATCCACCGTGATGACCGGCAGCGGGAACTTTGCCGCCGCATAGGCAGCATCGACCAGACGGTCCTTGCCCACGGTATGGGGGTCGGGTACGCCCATGGTCAGGCCGGTGCGGATGTCCGGCGATACGATGACCGGCTTTTTGCCGGTGTAATGGCGGGCGCACTCGGCCAGCGCCCCCGTGATCTGGGGGACGACGCTGGTGAGGACAGCGCCCTCGAAGCGGATGGGCTTTTCCGGATGCCTCCGGTGGGCGAACACCTTTTCCATCTCGGCGCGGTACTCCGCCGCCGTGCGGGTGCGCACCGTGTCCATGTGGGCCACAAAGCATACACGTCCGTCCCGGATGCCCCCAAGGGCGACGGTGGTGTTGCCTATATCAATGGCTAAGATCATAATTCTGTTTTCCTTTTCAAATCAAAAGAAAAGAACCCGTTTACTCTTTGTCAAGCGTATTTTACCGCATTTTTGTTCCGGATACAAGTTCCCGGCAAAGATTTTGTTGTGCTGGCGGAAGTTTTGCATTATACTAAGGAAAGATATGTGGAAAAGAACTGTTTTTCCGGGAGGTAAACGAACCATGGATCTGAACGGCAAGTGCGTCCTGCTGGGCGTGAGCGGCGGCATTGCCGCCTATAAGATGGCCAACGTGGCCAGTGCACTGCGCAAGCTGGGTGCGGATGTGGAGGTCATCATGACCCAAAACGCCACCCAGTTCATCACCCCTCTCACCTTCGAGACCCTGACCGGCCACAAGTGCATGGTGGATACCTTTGACCGGGATTTCAAGTTTGAAGTCACCCACATCTCGCTGGCAAAAAAAGCCGATGTGATCCTTGTCGCCCCGGCCACTGCCAACGTCATCGCCAAGATGGCCCACGGCATCGCCGATGATATGCTCACCACCACAGTGTT
>OGKE01000331.1_pt1 | contig 50847 bp, 50 predicted proteins | sample 1572341 | NCBI WGS metagenome assembly OGKE01 (sample SAMEA2582091, study PRJEB24529) | metagenome | biome: Human gut stool | place: China | collected 2011
CTGAATTTCAACAATTTCAAAGAACGACTATGATTTTTTAGTGGACACTAATGATTTGTCTTACTTTAATAAAGGAAAGGAGCGGAAAATGAAGAACTTGGTCATATTGTCGGGTGCTGGTATGAGCGCCGAGAGCGGCATCAGCACATTCCGTGATGCGGGCGGATTATGGGACAAATATCCGGTGGAGCAGGTGGCGACTCCCGAGGGGTATGCACGTAATCCGGAACTGGTCATTAATTTCTATAACGAACGTCGCAAGCAGTTGCTCGATGTGGTGCCGAATGCCGGGCATCTGGGCGTTGCCGACCTGGAGAGGGATTTCAATGTAACGGTCGTCACCCAGAACGTAGATAATCTGCACGAGCGTGCCGGCAGTACGCACGTGATACACTTGCATGGGGAACTGACGAAGGTTTGTTCCAGCCGCGACCCTTATAATCCGCATTTCGTCAAGGAACTGGCGCCGGAGGAATATGAAGTAAAGTTGGGCGACAAGGCGGGCGACGGTACGCAGCTCCGCCCGTTCATCGTGTGGTTTGGCGAGTCGGTGCCGGAGATTGAGACTGCCATCCGGTATGTGGAGCAGGCGGACATCTTCGTCATCATCGGCACCAGCCTGAACGTTTATCCCGCTGCGGGACTGCTGAACTACGTGCCCCGTGCCGCCGAAGTGTATCTGATAGACCCCAAGCCGGTGGACACGCACGTCATGCGTCCGATACATGTCATTCAAAAGGGAGCTTCGGAAGGGGTAAAAGAGTTGAAGGCGCTGCTTACAGCTACCCAGCCTCCTTTGCCTTAGGACTTAATCTCCTACGTCTTAGGACTTAGCCCCTCACGGTATAGGACTTAATATGCAGAACATCTGGATGTCTTTCTCCAAAACACCCGGATGTTTTACCCCAAAACATGGGGATGTTTTGCCCCATTACATCCGGATGTTTTAGGTGAAAACATGGGGATGTTTTGGGTACTCACTCCTATACTGTAGAGAGCTGGGTATAGGGGGGATTCCCGCAAGGTATAGGTCTTGCGGGAACAAAGTATATTTGTCCTCGAAATTTGTGCTATTTCTTTATCACGGCCCGTAATACGAACCAGGCATGATGGGCTACGGTACTCATCAGCCCGTAATGCCGCGCCATGATGTGGAAGCGTTCGCGCAGGGATGCTTGCCGGTTCTGGGTGGTCATTCCCTCTTCCAGATAGTCGATGAGGGTGAGATGGGTGTTGTGTAACGCCCTTGCCTTCTTCATCACCCGGATGCACCAGTCGAAGTCGGCGGAGAAGCGGTATTGCAGGTCGTAGGGTTCTACAAGGGAAGCTTTGGCAAAGAAGGCCTGATGGCAGACCAGCATGCCCTGCTTGAAGCTTCGCCAAGTAAGCACTTCCGGGGCGGCGAGGCGGCGCATGCGGATGAAGTGACCTTCCTTGTCCACCAGTTCCGTTTCGCCGTACAGCACGTCGGGTAGTTCGTTGCCGGAGATGGAACGCACCATCTGCTGCAAGGTGTCGTCCTCGTGGAAGCTGTCGCCGGCATTGAGGAAGCAGAGGTAATCGCCGGTGGCAAGGCGGATGCCTTTGTTCATGGCGTCGTACAATCCCTTGTCCGGTTCGCTCACGATGCGGGTGATGCGGTCGCGGTAACGGTCGATAATGGAGAGCGTGCCGTCTTTGGACGCACCGTCCACAAGGATGTATTCTACGTGGTGGTAGGTTTGCGAGATAACGCTTTGAATCGTGTCCTCCAGTACCGCTTCGGCATTGTAGGTCACGGTGATGATGCTGAATTTCGGGGTGGGGTGGTTATGCATTTCTTCCGGTCACTTTGTTGTAAAGGTCAATGTATTTCTTGGCGACGACGTTCTCCGAATAGTGGGAGATGGCTTTCCGGCAGGCTTGTTCCGAGAGGCTGGGGTAGTCGGGTTCGGTCAGCGTCCAGTAGATGCCGTTGGCAAAGTCTTCCGAGGATTTGTATTGTGCCACGTAGCCGTTGTGCAGATGGTCTATCATCTCAGGGATGCCGCCCACGTTGAATCCGACGCAGGGAATGCCGCATGCCATGGCTTCCATGATAGTGTTCGGCAGGTTCTCTTCCAGCGAGGGGGTCACGAAGATGTCCACGGCATTGTAGATGTTCACCAGTTGGTGTTCGTTGCTGACGAAGTTCAGCGGGTAGACTTTGAATGGAAGCAGGTTTTCCAGTTGTTGCGATTGGTTGCCGAAGACGACGACACCCAACTGTTCCCGGAGTTCGGGATGCTTGTCAGCCAGCAGTCGGCACGATTCTATCAGGTAGTCGATGCCTTTCCGTTTGTCCGTAATCTTCACCGAGCCGAACAGCATGAGTTTCTTGTCTTGCGGCAGTAGGCAACGGCTGCGGGCTTCCTGCCGGTTTCGGGGCTTGAAGAGATTGGTGTTGATGGGGTTGGGGATGCATGTCACGGCATGCCCGCAGAAGAGGGCGCTTGTCCGGGCACGTTCTTCCAGCCAGCGGCTGCAGGTGACGAAGTTGATGTGACGGTTGCGATACAATGCCTGCTTTTTGTGGAAGATGCGGTAGGAAAGGTCACGTTTGCCTCCACCTCCGTGGATGAAGGGGCAGTTGTGGCATTCCTGCTGGTAGTGGGTGCACTCGCGGGCATGGTGACAGATGCCAGTGCAGGGCCACATGTCGTGCATGGTCCAGACGACGGGCTTGCCCGAGGCGAGAATCTTCTCGATGTTCTTCAGCGAGAGCATCCCTTGGTTTATCCAGTGCAGATGGATGACGTCTGCTTGCTGGAATTCGGGCAGTGAGGTGATGTCTGTCCCCGTGTTGGCAATGTCTACGGCAAAGATGTTCTTCTTGTTGAAGCGGTTGGCGCTCCAGATGACGATGCGCTCCCAGACGAACTTCCACACCATGCGCCAGTTATGGTCCAGTGACACAACGGAGATTTGGTCGGTCTGCTTGTCGCGTACCAGCAGCTTGGCTTTGATGCCGTGGTTCTTGAGTGATTCCATCAGACGGCTGGCGGCGATGGCTGCGCCGCCGATGCGTTCGGATGTATTGATAAGTAGTACTCTCATGACTGTTGTTCGTTTCTTCTTTTTTGAATGTTTTTTCTTGTTACAGATGCCGGTCTTGTTTCATCCATTTCCGGATACGCTTTTGCAGCGTTTGCCATATGATGGTGAAGTTGCCGTACCGTAGGTTCAACGCCAGTTCCTCGAACGACCGTGCAATCTTTATCCAGGGATGCCGCCATGCCATGATGCGGTAAACGCTATCCTTGTAGGCTGTGTTCTCGATGACGTGACGAGGGTGCTTCAGTGGAAACTCCACTTCGTGGCGTTTCATGGTGAAGATGCGGCGGTAACCGCGCGGCATGGTGTGCACGGAGCCGGCAAAGTGGGTGGAGTCGGCAGTGGCTCCCAGATTGTTTATCATGTTGCGGGTGGGCACGATGCTCAGACCCGAATTGAACAACATGGAAGCGTGGAAGATGGTTTCGTAATAGGCTTTCCCGTGTTCGCGGTGGCGTTGGCACATGTAGATGAAGTCTTTGCGGTAGCGCCGTGTGTGGATGAGGTTCTTCAGTTGCCGCATGTTCTCCTTGTCGTCCAGGAAGGTGTAGAATTCATCCCATTGGTCCGTCACCCGCCGCCAGCTCGCCCATCCCCAGATGGAGAAGGTGGTGGCGAAGAAGTAGTCGGAAGTGATGTCGGGTGTAATCTCCTCGTTGTTGAATCCGGCAATCATGCTGATGCGTGTGTCGTGCTCATACTTGTCGAGCAGTTCCTTGCAGAAGCCGAAGAAAGAGACGGCGGGCACGTCGTCATCCTCAAGCACGATACATTTGTCCGACAAGGAGAATGCCCACTTCTGTGCCATGTATTCCGATGGGTCGCAGCCGTAGTTCTTCTCTTGGTAGTTGTGGTGTACTTCGCATTCCCAGTCGATGTCTGCCACTACTTTGCGACAAGCTTCTATGCCCGGCATGTCACGCTCGCCGCGCGGGCCGTCCTGATAGAGAAACAGTCGTGCGGGGCGTGCTTTCTTCACTTGTTCGAATACTTGCGCCAGCAGTTTGGGGCGGTTGAAGAAAAGAATCAGTACAGATACATCTACAAGGGCTGGTTTCATGGCAATTTTGTTGGATTAGGAGGTGGCTATATGGTCATTTGGTATGTTGAAAGAAAGAACTGCCGGATAATGATTGTTTATCTTGTCCTGCTCTTCTTCTGTATACCGGTGTAAAGTGGGATAGTTGTACCGTAGAAAGTTTTCCAATCCATCAGGTGCTTTCAGATAAAGTGGACCGAATTTGATTGGTTGTAAATGGTTGAGACTCGTCTCCAAAACATGGTCGGTAGTGGTAATCACATTGTTGTAATACAAAGTTTTCCATGAGTTGAAACAACTTTGCATTATCACCATCAAACGGTAGATTGTCTTTTTAGAGAGTGTCATATCAACTATCCGGTTCAGAAGGCAGGCAACAGCTCCACGATTGGTAGGGTTGGATATTTGACATTTTCCGAAGTGTTTCCATAGCCATACCTCTTTTCCCATCAGGCAGCATTTCAGAAAGTTGACGGCTTCATATTGTATCTTCCTTAATAGCTTATTGTTTGGAATACGGTCAAAAGGGAATATATCGACAAAGATTCCCTGATGCATAGGTACATCTTTAAACATCTCTTCGACAAACAAGGTGTTGTTTTTCTTGACTTTGGCAAAGTAATAAGGACTATGAGGGTCGGTATGTATCCATGAAAGAAAGTATGGTTCTCTCAGTTCTTGGGAGGCTATCTGGAGAAACTTATTGTAGTCTTCCCGTTTCATACCTATATCTATGTCGTCATCCCAAGGAAGAATCGCTTTGTCATAGAGTGCCCCTATTGCTGTTCCGCCGATTACAAAATAGGGAATATTGTGTTTGTCGCAGATGCGCACAATCTCTTCCAGTATTTCGTATAGCACCTGATGTAGTTGGGTCAGTTCTTCTGGGGTATATTGCTTCACCATGGATACCATTTTTGATTGATGTCTGCAAAAATAATGATAATAGTTGAAAGGAGCACTTTCCATTTCAATCTTCTTTTGCGAAATCGGACTTGAGTTTTTCTATCAGTGTGTCGGACTCCCCGCTTACCACTTTCCGGCAGAACATCTTTCCAGACTGCTGCAATACCGGCAGGTCCTCGAGTGTCATCACGCGGATGGATGCGCCGTAGTCTATGTAGTGCAAGGGGGTGAGACGGGTAAGTCCGGGGTATTCTCCCTCTAAAAGAAGCCCTTTTGAGGCAAAAGGGGAGTTGAATACGATGGTCTGTATGCACAGTTCGCTGGGTACAAAGCTGGTTCTGAAATACTTCACCAGCTTCTCCTCCGTGCACAACTTTTCATATACATATCGTGCGCAGGGCAACGTGATGGCCCAATAGTCGGAACCGAAATAGACATCTGCCTGCTTGCCTTCCAAGGGTGCAAAAGGGGCTTTCCGGATGGGGAGTATCTGTACCAGCTTGCGCGATGCTACGATGAGTTTGTTCTTCCACCATATACTCTTCCAAGGCAGGTCACGGAAAGGGTGGTAATGGGTTATCTTGTGCAACTGCTGTTTCACGGTGCAGTGTGTCAGGTTGAAACCGCCGATGAATTCAGTGTCTTGATGCTCCTCAAAATAGCGGTGGATGGCGTTGTTGCTCCATAATGGGTAGTCCTGCCCGCTCAGGCATACTACGCGGGTATAGGGGATACCGCTGTGCAATACGGCAGCAAGCAATTCTTTCTGGTATTCCACTTGTTCCCATCCTCCCCAGCTTATCCGGTGGCGGGGCACGAAAGTGACCTTGTCTCCCAAGGCTTCTTCAAAAGGGTGTATATCGGCATTGAGGTCGATGTGCACGTAGAAGTCTGCCCGGTCATCCAGTGCGGCAACCAGGCGTGCCAAGTGTGGGGCATCCTTGTAGGCGGATATGATGTAGGCTATGCGGCTCATGCTCTTTTTTTCTTTAAGAGGAATTCAATGCTTTCCCGGAAGATGGTAGATTGTAGTTTCCACAAAACCAGTGCATAAAGCCCAGCTACCATAATGATTTTGGCTGCCATATTTAAGTATAGGTTTTCTATGGGCTGAGTGGCATAGTGAGTTGATACTACGAGTACAATGGATAGGGAGAGATAAGGAGAGATGTCTTTCAGCATATCGCGCAGTCTTAATCCTATCTCCCTCTTGACAAAACGGAACCATACAAATAGCCAGCCGATATTGATAATGACGAAAATACGCAGCATCCACTCCAATCCGTATGGGTATATGGCACATACAGCTACTATTTGCAGCAGGCTCAAGCTGATGGTGCTCCACATATAGATAGAAGAATGCCCCCGGCTGATGAGCAGGTTGGAGAACAGATTGATGACGGGAATAAATGCTCCCCAAATACATAACAGTTGCAAGATATCGGCACTGGGCAGCCACTTCTCCGTGATAGTGATAACAATCAGTTCCTTCGAAACCAAACTCAATCCCAGCATGGCGGGGAAAGAGATAAAGGCGGTGAAGCGCAACAGCTTTCTGAATACGGCAAGTTGCCGTGCCTTGTCATCGGCAACACGGGTAAAGACGGGTTGTGCAATGCCGTTTATCATGCCCGTAATCGTGGTATGTCCCATGCCGTTCCACTTGTTTGCCTGCGTAAAGTTACCCACTTCCCGTTCCGAGTAGAACTTACCCAACAAGACGGAAAACAAATTGTTATTGATTATGGTGAAGATATTCGTAATGATTATCTTACTGCTGAACCCTATCATCTCCTTAATGGGTGTGAAGTCGAACCGGAAGTGGGGTCTCCAACGCGAGAAGTAGAAGTTAAGAATCGTCATTACGGTGATGAAAGAGATGCTTTGCAATGCAATCCCCCAATAGGCGAATCCGTTGGCAGCCAGTGTGATGCCCACAATGCCGGAGACTATCAGACTCGAAATGGAGATGATGGTAGTGTCCTTGATTCTGAGATTCTTGAACAGATACGCTCTCGGTGCGATGCTCATGCTTGAGATGACGAATCCGAGGAAAGAGAGACGGGACAGCGGTATCAGCTCGGGCGTATCGTAGAAGTCGGCAATCAGCGGTGCGGCAAAGAAGAGTAATATATATATAGTAGTGCTGCACATCAGGCTGAACCAGAACACGGCGTTGTAATCCTTGTGCAAAGTCTCCTTCCGGTTGGTCAGTGCCGAAATGAACCCACCCTCCTGCAAGGCGGCGGCAATGGCGGAGAAAATGGTAAGCATCCCTACCATACCATAATCCGAAGCATCCAGCAGACGGGCAAGGACTATTCCGAATCCCAGATTTAACAACTGCTGTATGCCGTTGCTGAATCCTCCCCAGAAGAGGCCTTTGGCTGTTTTTTCTTTGAGTGATGTATCGGACATAGTTTATTGGTTGATAAGCCAACGAGTTAACAAGGCCACGAGGCTTTTCCTTCCTCCCTGTAGCCTTGTTAACTCGTTACCTTGTTACTGCTTTATTTCACCTCGCTGCCCGGTTTCACCTCTTTCAGCAGTGAAGTCACCGCCAGCGAGCCGTCATAATTCTCGGCAGAGAGAATCATTCCTTCACTTACCAGCCCGTTCTTGAATTGGCGTGGAGCGAGGTTGGCGATGAACAGCACTTGCTTGCCTACCAGTTCTTCCGGTTTGTAGTGCTGGGCAATGCCGCTGACGATGGTGCGGTTTTCCAGCCCGTCGGCAATCTTGAACTTCAGCAGCTTCTTCATCTTGGGCACTGCCTCGCATTCAAGCACTGTACCTACGCGGATATCCAGCTTTTCAAAGTCTTCGAAGGCGATGGTCGGCTTGATGGGGTTTGCCTTGTAGGTGGCGGCTTCGTTTGCCTTCTTGGTGGCAAGCAGCTTGTCCACTTGTGCCTGGATGACGTCGTCCTCTATCTTTTCGAACAGCAGTTCGGGGGTGCCCAGCTGGTGTCCGGCAGGCAACAGGTCGGTGTGTCCCAGCTCTGCCCAGTCAAAGCTGTCCATGTTCAGCATCTTGCGAAGCTTCTCGCTGCTGAAGGGCAGGAACGGTTCGAAAGCAATGGCAAGGTTGGCGACCAACTGCAACGAGATGTGGAGAATGGTGGCTACGCGCTCCATGTCTGTCTTGGCAAGTTTCCACGGTTCGGTGTCGGCAAGGTATTTGTTTCCGATGCGGGCAAGGTTCATCGCTTCCTTTTGTGCGTCGCGGAACTTGAATACGTCCAGTAACTTCTCCACTTCTGCCTTGACGTCGGCAAATTCTTTCAGCGTCTCGCGGTCGTAGTCGTTCAGTTCGCCTGCGGCGGGTACTACGCTGTCGAAGTACTTCTTGGTGAGTTGCAGGGCGCGGTTCACGAAGTTGCCATAAACGGCAACCAGTTCGTTGTTATTGCGTGCCTGAAAGTCCTTCCAGGTGAAGTCGTTGTCTTTTGTCTCCGGTGCGTTGGCTGTCAGCACGTAGCGCAGCACATCCTGCTTACCGGGGAAGTCAACGAGATACTCGTGCAGCCATACTGCCCAGTTGCGTGAAGTGGAAATCTTGTCGCCCTCCAGGTTCAGGAACTCGTTGCTCGGCACGTTGTCCGGCAGGATGTAGCTACCCTCTGCCTTCAGCATGGCGGGGAACACGATGCAGTGGAACACGATATTGTCTTTTCCGATGAAGTGTACCAGACGCGTTTCGGGGTCTTTCCACCATTTCTCCCATGTGTCGGGCAGCAATTCTTTGGTGTTGCTGATGTAGCCGATAGGGGCGTCGAACCATACATAGAGCACTTTGCCCTCGGCACCCTCTACGGGAACGGGAATACCCCAATCCAGGTCGCGGCTCACGGCACGCGGCTGCAAGCCCATGTCGAGCCAGCTCTTGCATTGGCCATAAACATTGGGACGCCACTCCTTATGGTCTTCCAGAATCCATTGGCGAAGCCATTCCTCGTGCTTGTCCAGCGGCAGATACCAGTGCTTTGTCTCGCGCATTACGGGCTGGCTGCCACTGATGGCACTCTTCGGATTAATCAGGTCCGTGGGGCTGAGGCTGGTGCCGCACTTCTCGCATTGGTCACCGTAAGCGCCTTCGGCATGGCAGTGGGGGCACTCGCCGGTGATGTAGCGGTCGGCAAGGAAGGTCTTGGCTTCTTCGTCGTAATACTGCATGCTGGTCTTTTCGATGAATTCTCCCTTATCGTACAGCTTGCGGAAGAAGTCGGAAGCCGTGTCGTGATGCGTCTTTGAAGTAGTACGGCTGTACACGTCGAAGGAGACGCCGAACTCTTCGAAAGACTTCTTTATAAGTGTATGATAGCGGTCCACCACGTCTTGCGGGGTGATGCCTTCCTTCTTGGCGCGGATGGTGATGGGCACTCCGTGTTCGTCGGAGCCGCCGATGAAGATTACATCTTCCTTTTTCAGTCTCAGGTAGCGGACGTAGATGTCGGCAGGAACATAAACGCCTGCCAGGTGTCCGATATGAACCGGGCCGTTGGCATACGGCAATGCCGAGGTCACGGTGGTACGTTTGAATTTCTTTTCCATTGTGTTATTATGTATCTCTTTTGTTATGAACGCTTTTAGTGGCACAAAGATAGCTGTTTTCTGCAAAATATGAGTATTCTTCCAGATTCTTTCCAGATTTAGGCCTCATCTTTGTCCTACGAAACGAACAAATTTGATATTGATAATGTAAAAAATGAAATGACTATGAAACTGGAAAAGTACTTCTTATTATTGGCGTTAGGCGTGTTTGCCTTTGCCTTGCAAAGCTGTGATGATGACGACAACGACGGAATCTCCGTGCCCGCGGAACTGAGTAATGCGTTGGCCAAGGAGCATCCCAATGCTCAGCGTATAGAATGGGAAACAAAAGGTGCATATTATGTGGCCGATTTCCATGAGGACAATTTCGAGAAGGAGGCTTGGTTCACCAAAGACGGTGTATGGCAGATGACCGAAACCGACCTCCGTTATGCGGACCTTCCCGCTCCGGTGAGAAGCTCTTACGAGAGTAGTACCTATTATAATGTATGGAAGGTGGAAGACGTAGACAAGCTGGAACGTAAGGAAATGGCTGTTGTCTACATCATCGAAGTGGAGAAAGGTAATCAGGAAATGGACCTCTATTATTCGGAAGACGGCATTCTGGTGAAAGAAGTGGCCGATGCGCACAACGGCGGTTCTCCCGAAGATTATCTCCCTTCTGATATTTCCACCGCCATCAAGGATTTTATAGCAGAGAAATATCCTAATGCCCGCATTGTGGATATTGAAAAAGAAAAGAGCGGTATGACAGAAGTCGAAATCGTGCATGGAAATATCAGCAAGGATGTGATGTTCACCGCTGAGGGTGCATGGGCCTATACTACCTGGGACATCAGCAAGAGGCATCTGGAGGATGTAGTGAAGAACGCTGTTATGGCTGCCCATCCTGGTTATGTCATTGATGATGCCGACTTTATTGAGACTCCCGATGGCAGTTACTTTTTGGTAGAGATGGAGCAAGGGGAAAGGGAAATCTACGTAAAGGTGACAGCGGAAGGTGAAATACTGCCATAGTCTTATACAGTGTATTTATCGATTGCTTACCTTCTAATGTAAAGCCGTTCACTGTAAGGTGTAACGGCTTTTATTCCATGAACGGTCGTTACCTTATAGTGTAAATGGAGTTACTGTTGGGGTAACTGGAGTTATCATATAAACATATTTTGCATTATGTAAAGTGTGTAACGCAAAACGTGGAATCATTAGGTGTGAAACAAGTCGGCTTAGAACTGAGAAATCCTTTTCTGATTTATGGCTATGCCTCTCTCCGATACTTTTGCGACCAAACGGAGGAAACGGAAAAGATGCTTTCTGCATTGGAGAATGGTAGAAACATTGCCTTGATTACTTTCCAGCGTATTGGAAAAACGGGGTTCATAAAGACGTGTTCTATAATATGCAGCAGCGTCAGGCGAAAGATGATGTTGCTTGTTTTTTATATGGACATATTTGCCACGCGGAATTTGCCTGCTTCTGTTTGCTTGCTGGCAAAAACAGTACTTGGACAGTTGGATACGCTTAGTGAAATGGTGTTGCACAAACTGTTTTTTTCCGTTCTTGCCATCCGATGGTTAGTACTGATGAGCTATACCTACCGTATCTTTGAATTTTGTACTGGATAAGTCCGAGCAGACTTTGAAGGAGAATTTCGATTATATGGCTGTATCGGCGTTTCGAAGGCTATGTCTGGTATATGCAGACATTGCTGAACTGGCTAGCAATATGAAACGGTGATCGAGGTAGGGCAGGCGGAGCGGGTATTGGCTGGGGTGCTGGAAGAGAATGCTCCAGTCTATCTATGGGGATTTGGCTGAAAAGTTTGCCTTGAATTACTGTTTATCATCTGATGATTTCGTCTCAGCACAATATACTCCTTTTCCCGAAGAAGAATTTGGAAACGTGCATCTTGTCCATAGCCCATGCCATACTCATGCAGCCGCTAAGAGTGAAGACGGTAGCAGTGACAAGGAACAGTATCCCCGTAGGGTCGAAGGCAAATACGGGTAGAAACGCTTTGGACAGAATGGTGAAAATGGGCGAGAAAAGGAGTATGACCAACGTATTGCGTCCTATAAAGAAGGAAAGCCGCTTGGCTTGTGCCGGCAGATAATTGTAGACTGCCAACAACAGGCTGATGGAAAGCCAGGTGATGGCGACTCCTGCCAGAGTACCCCTATCCAGATTGGCGGGAAAGCAGCATAGTATTACGAATGGAACAATGGCGAAGGTTGTGGCGCGAAAGACTTGTGTAAAACGAAGCCCGCTTTGGCTCACTGTCATGCCGATAAGGAAATAGAGGGCATTGGAGAAGTTCATCAATCCTCCCCAATGGGAAAGGGCAAACAGGCAGACACCGGCCACAACCAGCCGGGAGACAACCGACAGCCGTACATAGCGGAATGTGATATAATAGATGAGGCTGCACAGAATCAGTGTATGCAGATACCAGTAAGGCCCCATCGGATGGAGGAATATCTTGTCGAGTAATATAGCAGGAGTAATGGCATCTACACTTTCGCGTACGGGCAGGAAATGCGACATCACCGTATAGGCCGCCTCCATGCAGGCATACGGAATGAAAATCCATAGAAACTTGCGGAGAAAGCTTCGGGCATCCTTCCGGTTATTGGCCAGATAGCCCGAAATAATCAGGAAAGCGGACATGTGGAACGTATAGACGATTTGTTTCGCATACGGATACTTGTCACCTATATATACAAGGTGGAAGATAATCATCAGGGTGATGAAGATGCATTTCAGATAATCTATCTCTTTGACACGGCTTTCCATATGGGGTAGTTTTCTGCGTATTGTTATTGATGGCACAAATATATATACTTCCGTAAACTTATTTATATTTTGCAAAGGGATTAAGCTTATTTTCTCTTTTACCGATTGCTTTTATGTATGGAAAATGTATATTTGTGCATGAATCACTAACTTAATGTAAAAACAACTATGATAACAAGCCAATTGCTTCACCCGGCCAGTATTGTGGTAGTGGGAGCATCTAACAATGTACACAAACCCGGAGGAGCTATCCTGAAAAATCTGCTTAGCGGCGGATATACCGGTGAGCTTCGTGCCGTGAATCCGAAAGAGACTGAAGTGCAGGGTGTTGCTGCCTTTGCGGATGTGAAGGACATTCCCGATACGGACCTTGCCATCCTTGCCATACCTGCCGCGCTTTGTCCCGATGCGGTGGAGGTGCTTGCCGCGGAGAAGCAGGTGAAGGCGTTCATTATCCTTTCTGCCGGTTTTGGTGAGGAGACCCATGAGGGTGCTGTGCTGGAAGATCGCATACTGGAAACGGTGAACCGGTATGGAGCCTCTCTGATAGGCCCCAACTGTATCGGTTTTATGAACTCGTGGCATCACAGTGTATTCAGCCAGCCCATCCCGCAACTGCATCCGCAAGGGGTAGACTTGATTTCCAGCTCCGGTGCCACAGCGGTGTTCATATTGGAGAGCGCTGTGACCAAGGGCTTGCAGTTCAACTCTGTATGGTCTGTGGGCAATGCCAAGCAAATCGGTGTGGAGGATGTATTGCAATACATGGACGAACACTTCAATCCGGAAGCGGATTCCAGAATAAAACTTCTTTATATTGAGAGTATCGGTGATCCCGACCGTCTGCTGTTTCATGCATCCTCGCTCATCAAGAAGGGCTGCAAGATTGCGGCCATCAAGGCGGGCAGTAGCGAAAGCGGCAGCCGGGCGGCGAGTTCGCATACGGGGGCCATTGCCAGTAGCGATTCGGCGGTAGAGGCCTTGTTCCGTAAGGCGGGTATTGTGCGTTGCTATTCGCGCGAGGAGCTGACAACCGTAGGTTGTATCTTTACACTGCCGGAACTGAAAGGGAAAAACTTCGCCATCATTACCCATGCCGGCGGTCCGGGAGTGATGTTGACCGATGCGTTGAGTAAGGGCGGACTGAATGTCCCGAAACTGGAAGGACCGGTGGCGGAGGAACTTAAGGGCAAGCTTTTCCCCGGTGCGGCTGTGGGGAATCCCATTGATATTCTGGCTACGGGTACGCCGGAACATCTGCGCCTCTGTCTGGAGTATTGTGAGGAGAAGTTGGACAATATTGATGCTGTAATGGCTATTTTCGGTACTCCGGGACTGGTGACCATGTTTGAAATGTATGACGTGCTGCATGAGAAGATGCAGCATTGCAAGAAGCCGATTTTTCCGATTCTTCCTTCCATCAATACGGCAGGAGCCGAGGTTGCTGCTTTTCTGGCAAAAGGCCATGTGAACTTTGCCGATGAAGTGACTTTGGGCACGGCACTTTCTCGGATAATGAATGCCCCGAGGCCTGCCAATAATGAAATCGAGCTCTTTGGAGTGGATGTTCCCCGTATCCGCCGGATTATAGATTCCATTCCTGCGGACGGTTATATCGCACCGCACTATGTGCAGGCATTGCTCAGCTCTGCAGGTATTCCTATTGTGGAGGAGTTTGTTTCGGACAACAAGGAAGAAGTGCTTGCCTTTGCACGCCGCACGGGATTCCCGGTGGTGGCAAAGGTGGTGGGGCCGGTGCATAAGTCGGATGTAGGCGGTGTTGTGCTCAATATCAAAAGTGAACAGCATTTGGCATTGGAATTCGACCGTATGATGCAGATTCCCGAAGCCTGTGCTATTATGGTGCAGCCGATGCTGAAAGGGACGGAATTGTTTATCGGTGCCAAATATGAAGAGAAGTTCGGACATGTGGTACTCTGCGGCCTGGGCGGTATTTTTGTGGAGGTGCTGAAGGATATATCTTCCGGTCTTGCACCGTTGTCCTATGAGGAGGCTTACTCCATGATTCACTCGTTGCGTGCCTATAAGATTATCAAAGGTACGCGCGGGCAGAAGGGTGTGAATGAAGATAAATTTGCCGAAATTATTGTACGGCTTTCCACCTTGCTGCGCTTTGCAACGGAAATCAAGGAGATGGATATCAATCCATTGTTGGCGACTGAAAAGCAGGTGATAGCGGTGGATGCGCGCATTCGGATAGAGAAATAAGGGTTAGAGATTAGGGATTAGAGATTAAAGGGGCTGACTGTTAATCGCTCACCGCTAATCCCTAATCCCTTTTTCATCCTGCCCAGTCCTCCCTATCCAGATTCCTATATCCGATAGCTTCCGCCAAGTGTGCCGGCTGTATTGATTCGCAGTCTTCCAGGTCGGCGATGGTGCGTGATACTTTCAATATGCGGTCGTAGGCGCGGGCCGAAAGGTTCAGCCGGTTCATGGCAGTTTTGAGCATGGCAAGTCCTTTGTCATCCGGACGGGCGTAGCAGGCAAGCAGTTTACTGTTCATCTGGGCATTGCAATATACACCGGGAATGTCTGCATACCTTGTTTCCTGAATTTGTCGGGCATGTATCACACGCTCTCGTATTGTTGCGCTCGACTCACCCGGGCGAGTGTCTGCCATCTTTTCAAAAGGAAGTGGGGTAACTTCGATTTGCAGGTCTATGCGGTCGAGTAAAGGTCCGGATATGCGATTTAGATACTTCTGTACTTGCCCGGGACTGCAAACGCAGCCTTTGGTCGGGTGGTTGTAGTATCCGCATGGGCATGGGTTCATGGAGGCTACCAGCATAAAACTGGCAGGATATTCCACATTGCATCGAATGCGTGATACAGTAATTTTTCTATCTTCCAGCGGTTGGCGGAGAACCTCCAAAACGCTGCGGTTATACTCAGGCAATTCGTCGAGGTATAGGATTCCATTATGAGCCAGACTGATTTCACCGGGTTGGGGGAAACTGCCTCCACCAGTCATGGCTACTGTGGAAATGGAATTGTGCGGATCACGGAATGGCCGTTTTGAGATAAGTCCGCCACCTTTACCGAGTTTTCCGGCAACAGAATGAATCTTGGTCGTTTCCAGGCTTTCTCCCAATGATAAAGGAGGAAGTATGGAGGGAAGACGTTTTGCCAGCATAGACTTTCCGCTACCCGGGGCCCCAATGAGAAGAATATTGTGGCTGCCTGCGGCGGCTACTTCCAGCGCTCGCTTTACATTTTCCTGCCCTTTCACTTCTGCAAAGTCCAGTTCAAAAGAGCTTTGTTGGGAGTAAAACTCTTCGCGGGTATTGACTTGTGTCGGGGATAATTTTTGTTTTCCGTTGAAGAACTCAATGACATCTTTGATATTCTCCACGCCGTAGACTTTTAGGTTGTTCACTACAGCGGCCTCATGTGCGTTCGAGCAAGGAACTATCATACCCTCAAACCCCAGCTCTCTGGCCTTAATGGCAATGGGGAGTGCTCCTTTGATAGGTTGCAGACTACCATCAAGGCTTAGTTCACCCATCAACAGATAGCGTTCCAGCTTATCGGACTGGATAACTTCGCTGGCGGCAAGTATGCCGATGGCTAAAGGTAAATCGTAAGCTGTACCTTCCTTGCGGATATCTGCCGGTGCCATGTTGATGACGATATTACTGGTAGGCATCCGGTAACCGTTGACTTGCAAAGCAGATATGATACGTTGATGGCTTTCTTTGACCGCAGAGTCCGGTAAACCGACTAAATAGAACATACAGCCTCTGGAACTGTTGACTTCAATGGTGATGAGGGTTGCGTCAATACCTTGAACAGCCGCTCCAAAAACTTTTATGAGCACGTTTTTAGTGATTAGGGGTTAGGATGGCAGGATAGGCTACCGTCGGTTTTGTTTTTTGAGTTTTTTTTCACTCTCTTTCTTCTCTTTTTCCTTTTGCTCTATCTCCTCCAGTTTCTTCTTGATGTCTTCCTCACTCATATTCTTCCCTTCAATTTTTCCGGAAGGGCTAAGGAACAGGTTGGCAGGCAATGCTTGTATGGCGAGCTGCTTGATGGGCGCTGTGTTCCATCCGGAGAAATCACAACTCTGTTCCCACCTCAGGGTATCTCTTTTGATTGCTTCTTCCCATTCCTTTCTGTCGATGTCCAAGGAAATACCCCAGAGGGCAAATAGTTTGTTCTTTTCTTCTTTCTTGTAAATCCGGCGCAGGGCAGCGTTGGCTTCCATGCTTTGCGGGTCCCAAGATGCCCAGAAATGTATCAACAGATATTTGTCTTTAAAGCTGGTGCGACTGATTTGTGTACCTTTGGCATTGGGCAGGTTGACGTAAGGGATAGTTTTCCCGATGGATATCTTCTCTTCTTCTTGGATCAGATCAAGCAGTTCGTCCACATACGGACGGTCTTTTAAGCCTCCGGTCATGTTTGCTGTCATTTCTTTGATTAAGGCGAAGTCCGGTTGCGGTTTTTGCACGAAATATTTCTCCAGCAGATAGATACTTACCAGTGAAGAAGGATGGTTGTTGATGAAGGCTTCTGCTTTTTCTTCCAATGCTTTCTCCGAGGGAGTACTCAAGCCTTTCAACTCTTTCTGAAAGGCGGTTAGTTCTTCATTGGGGACATTTCCCGTGATTTCCAGTGAAGTAAGCTCGGCGGCAGAACCTTTTATCTTTATGTTGTCTCCTTTGTCCAGGTAAAGCGGATATTCCGTACCGTCGCTGAATTGCAACCATGTAGAGGCAAGTGTGTCGGTGGTGAGGGTTGCAGAGAACTTGTCATCCTTGACAAGCAGTGTGTCCATACGGTTATAGAACTTGTCCGTACCATATATATAAAGGGTATCATTCCCCAGCCCTTTGATTTCACCGCTTAGGTGGACTGAATTCGTGTTTTTGCTGCCGCAGGCAGACAATATAATAAGCAGAAGGTATGCAAGATAGATTTTCTTCATTCCGGTTCTTTTTCTGATACTTCGTCGCGAAAATACTTCTTTTTGGTGTGAATAAAAAGAAATGCCCGACATATTTCTATGCCGGGCACGTTCTTTTCAGTCTAACCTTTATTATTTGATGATATTCATAAAGTCAGTGTTAGTGAAGTATTTGGCGAATTCTAGGTCAGAAGCAGCTTTCTTTGCCAAAGCCGGTTCTTTTGCAATGGCATTTTTCAGACTGCTGGTTACCATAGATGTATTGTTGGTTCTTGCGCCAAGTACAGCCATCAGGTAGTCAGTGTAAGCGTCCGGCTTTTCGATAGCGGCCAATGTGCTCTTTGCTTTGTTGTAGTCCTTAGCCAGGATTTGTGCCAAAGCTGCACTGTTGGTTTTTGTATCGCCGAATGAGTTGACAGCCTTGTCGTACTGACCTTGAGCAACATACAGATTACCCAATGCCTCGTTCAGCTCCTTAGAACCGGAAGCCTTGCTCAGGTAGCCTTCTGCTGCGGTCTTGTCACCCTTGGTCAAAGCAATCAGACCAAGATTCATGTTGACTTCAGGAGCATCCTTGATAGAGAGAGCTTTCTTGAAGTAGCTTTCAGCCTTGTCAAGATCACCAGCTTGATAAGCCAGTTTACCTAAGTTGTTGTAAGCACGGAAATCGTTCGGGTAGATTTGAGTAGCTTTTGTGAAGATGGCTTCTTGTTTGGTAGCATCTTTAGTCAAGGTAGTGGCATACAGCAATTCTTCGATGTTCAACTGCTTGGCATCGCTGTCGGCGAGGCTTGCGATTTCTTCGTCAGACTTACCGATGATTTCGTAGTTCAAAGTCAGGCGTGAACGACGCAGTTGCGGCAGGATTTCGTCGGCCAAAGTCTTATAAACAGAAGAGATGTTTTTGATTTCTTGTTCTCTTTGTTCAGGATCCTGATACATGGAAAGAACGCGAAGAATCAATTCTTTGTCTTGGATGTTTGATTTGGATACCAGTTCCTGGAAACCTTCCCAGTCTTGAGCTGTATACTTGGTGTCTACTGCTGCATCGATTTTGGCTTTCTTCAAATCTTTGTTGATGATTTTAGCTGTGTTGTCCTGACGGTTTTCAGCCAATGTAGTATTCAAGTCTACACCACCATCAGGAGAAGCGTATGCGGAGATTTCGATGTTGCTGATCTTCTTGTTGGCAGCTTCGTTTATGTTCTTCACTTCTTTGCCGAATTCTTTGGCAGTCTTTAATTCGCTGGCGCGTACGTTGGCTTGTTGGATCAAGAACATGATGTTGGCGTCATGCTTTTCTTTGATGATACGTTGGAAAGCGTCGTCACCGTTGGCGGGGTTAGCGCTACCCAATGTTTGTTCCAGCATCTCAGAAGTGGAAATTACACCGTCAGCTACTTTTACAGCAGGGATGGTGACAGTCTTTTTACCGATTGTAGCCTTGAATTCCAGATACAGTTCGGATTTTGCCATTTCCGGTACATAGTCGAAAGATGTTTTCATCGTGTAGCTGCCGCCCATCTTGTAAGAGATAGTCTGGTCGTTACCTTCCACTTTTTCGCCTTGGAATACGGCAGATTGGCCCTTAGCTTCGCCACCGTTCCATTTCAATACTGGAGTCACTTCTACCACAGCCTTCTTGTTGAAGTACTTTTCGGGGAATTTTCCGTTGATTGTAGCGGGAACTTTACCACCTACAGCCTCCAGAACTTGAGGAGTTACGGTGAAATAATCAGATGACAATTCACCCATTTTTTTGCTGCATGATGTCATTAATGCAACAACCATTGCCATTAAAAACGGCAGATACAATTTCTTAGTCATTTTAGGTATAAATTAATTGTTTGTAATTGAAATTTGTCTATTCCATGTTAGTGTGCTGTTTGGGCATGAACATAACAACGCAAAGATATTAAATCCTATTACAGTTTGTTAACCCTCGCAGTAATTTTATCATAATTTAATGAATTTCCCGTTCTTTGCGATACTTTATATTGCGGGGATGGTGTTCTATGATTTCACTGCGCAATCTGTTCCGGTCGATGTGTGTGTAAATTTCTGTTGTAGCAATGGATTCGTGCCCCAGCATACTTTGTATGGCGCGTAGGTTGGCGCCTCCTTCAAGCAGGTGAGTGGCAAAGGAGTGGCGGAAGGTGTGTGGGCTGATGTTTTTGGTGATGTCGGCCTTCTCTGCCAGTTCTTTGATAAGATGGAATACCATGATGCGCGAGATGTTTTTGCCCCAGCGTGCCAGAAATACATAGTCCTCGAAGTCTTTCTTGATTTTCCAGCCTCCATTACGGTCTACGAACCAGTTCCTTATTTCTTTGATGGCACGGGACGATATAGGTACAAGGCGTTGTTTGCTGCCCTTACCTTCTACCTTGATGAAGCCTTCGTCGAAATACAAGTCGGAGATTTTCAGGTTGCACAGTTCCGATACCCGTAGGCCGCAACTGTATAGAGTCTCGAGGATGGCCCGGTTGCGTTGCCCCTCGTTTGTGCCTAGGTCAATGGCGGAGATGATGCGGTCTATCTCTTCCACTGTCAGTACTTCTGGAAGCTTGAATCCGATTTTGGGTCCCTCCAACAGTTCGCTGGGGTCTCCCTCCAGGTAGTCGGCCATGACGAGGAAATGGAAGAATGACTTGATGCCCGACAAGATGCGTGCCTGCGAGCGGGGATGGATGCCGATGTCGTGCAGTCCGGAGGCAAAATGCTGCAAGTCATCCAGGGTAGTGTCAAGGATAGCGATACCCTCTCCTTCCAGAAAGTGCAGCAGCTTCTGTAAGTCTGTTTGGTAAGCATCCACTGTATTGGGTGAGAGTGCTTTTTCCAGTTTCAGATACTGGTGGTACTTTCTGATTATCAGCGTTTGTTTCTCCTTATTCGTGGATTTTTCTTCTGATTTCATTTCTTTTTTCTACCTTTGCTTCGCGAAAATAGGCTGCATTTCAGCAAATTGCAAATAAATTTGCATCTGCTTTCGGTTTGCACTATCTTTGCCGGGGATAATCAAAAAACTTATATCTGATTGATTATCAGAATAGAATGGAGGAGCTGCGGATTTATGGTAACGATTTAGCGAAAGTGCAAGTGCACTGATATTCTGTGATTTACTTCGCCTCACAACTCTATTTGCAAAGGTACGCTTTTTATTCGGGTACTCCAAGGAATTGCTCATTTTTCTGTGTTTTGAGCGTGATTTCTTGACCTGTTCGTTACTGTTCTTCCGTAAAAGTGAGTTTTTTCTAGGAAAGGCGTTGGCTGAAACGAGTTCAGACAACCTCTTTCCTACTATGGCATATCCGAAAGGAATGTCCGCTTTTGAAGCCTAAACTCTCGTTTAGACAATCGGCAAGCGGACAACCCTTTCATGGCTATGCGAGAGAGGTACTTTTACGGGGTCTTGCCGTTTTCTTTTTTTGTTGTTCCTTTTGGCGCAAGTGAAACCGTGCTGATGATTCACCCTTCCAAAGTAAGGGCCGGTCATCGGCACTGGCGGCATGGCTGAAAGAAAGTCCGCATATCCGCATCAAACCGAGGGTTTGACGATGGATGTGCGGATTATCTTTCTTACGGCACAACCGCCTTTACCACTTGCGCCTTTTGTTTCTTGTTGAAAGCGGAACTGATAGGTACAGCCAACCACTTGCCACTCACGAGTGAGCCACAAAAGGTTGTCCGTACCGCCGAAGCCTGAGAAGAATGTCCGTATGTGTCTGTCCGAGCAGGTCGGATAGGCATATACGGACACACTTCTTTTGTGGGGCTTCGGCTTTTCACGCTTTCATGCTGTTCCCTCTTTATCTTTCTTTTTGTTGAAAGCGGAATTGTAATAGGTACAGCCAACCACTTGCCGCTCACGGGTGAGCCACAAAAGGTTGTCTGCACCGCCGAAGCCGGAGAAAAATGTCCGTATGTGTCTGTCCGAACAAGTCGGATAGGCATATACGGGCATACTTCTTTTTGTGGGGCTTCGGCTTGTTCACGCTTTCAGGCGAGTCTCCAAAGGTTACGCTGTTTATGTTTTCATGCAGTTCCGCATTTTGGAGATGTTCCATTCAATCTGCCTCTTGTTACGCTTACCTCCATTTTTGCGACTTCCCGACGGCGCATCAGGTGGTCATTCTCGTTCGGCTGCAAAGGTAACTCCGGGATTTGACGGAAAAGCAAGGTCAAGCCTCCTGTTTTGCGAGAAAAATCTCCAGCCCTGCGGGTAGTATTTTTCCCGAAAAACCTTGCATTTCCGAATCCCTACCTTGATGGGGCAACCGAAACGAAAACGACCGATGCGACAGGAAGACGCATAAAAAAAATGTCGGATAACCGAGAAGCAGATAAGAAGTTTTGAAACTCAACTCCCTCAGCTCTTGGATCCGCATATAAAAATTAAAAACAGAACGGATATGACAGCAGCAATGGCAACAAAATTCGTCGAATGGGAAGTTCCAGAACTGGACACCCTGCAAGACAGCAAGGTTTACAGACTCCGCCACAAACTCAACAACGGAGGCAGGATGAACCGAGAGGAGAAGGATTGGCTCACGCACAACGTGAACTTCAACACCTACTTCACGACCGCAGTACCCCTCTTGGGGTGGAAATTCGACTTCTCCGATGTGCTCCGACCCTACCTTGTGTGCCAATACGGAAGGTGGAACGAGTATCAGGCAGCGGACAAGACGGCACTGAGAAACGTGATTTACGGCAGGATAGACAACATCGTGGAACTTCAAAACGGCAACAGACAATGACAGCAGCAATGGACATCAGACAGACGGCACACTATATGGCGGTGGCGATATGCTCCCTCATCGTGCAGGCGTTCCTATGGCTCATCGGCATCCTTTGGAGCGTCATCAGAGAGATTGTGAACGGAGTGTTCCGAGTGGTGGTAAGCGTGATAGTGCTCATGCTCTCCCTCATCACCTTCTTCGGACTTCTCCTTTGGTTACTCACCCTTTAATACCCTACGGCAATGGCAAAGAGAACAAGCAAGACGGCAACGCAGCAGTGCAGGTACTACGAGGTGGACAACATCTTCGAGTACATGGTGGAAACCTACATCAACGGCAACCACAGCACGTTCAGCGAATTGTACCACGAACTGAACAAGGAAGCACGGAAGGACTTCGTGGATTTTCTTCTCAACGAGGTCAATCCGCAGTACCACAGAGAGATAATCAAGCAAATGTTATAACCCCTATAAACTGACAGCGATATGAACAGAACGACAGAGAAGATACCCACATGGAGTTTGTGCTACCTCATCAATGGCGATGCAACAGCACTGACAGACGAGGAAATCCGAATGGTGGACGAGTGGGTCAGCCAATGGCAGGTGGAAATCGTTTCGCCCCTCATGGACGAGGACGGCAGCACACACCCCTATTTCAGCCACTACCCCCTCTTCGGACTGCCCACCGAGGTGGAGGACTGCGAGATACTTTACAAGAACAATAACCTATAGAACAGCAAGCGACATGAAAGGAACAGACCATTTCAAGAGAACGATACAGATGTACTTGGAGCAGCGTGCAGCGGAGGACGAACTCTTCGCCAAGAACTACCGCAACCCTGCCAAGAACATCGACGACTGCATCACCTACATTCTGAACTACGTGCAGAAGAGCGGCTGCAACGGCTTTTCAGACGGAGAGATTTACGGACAAGCCGTACACTACTATGACGAGAACGAGATAGAGGTAGGCAAACCCCTGCAATATCAGATAGCCGTGAACCACGTGGTGGAACTCACAGCAGAGGAGAAGGCGGAAGCACGGCAAAAGGCCATCCGCCAATACCAAGACGAGGAACTGCGCAAGATGCAGAACCGACAGAGAGCAAGGGCAGCCAAGCCACAGAAACCCCAAGTTGAACCCTCCTTATTCGATTTTGAAGTATGAGACCGAGAAACAAGTTTGAGAAAGCGGTGCTTGCCGAGAGCAGGCACCTGCGCCCCATCAGCAAGCGACAACTGAAATGGGCATTCCGTGAGTGCGTGGACCACTATGCCTACCGGCTACCCAAGGACGAACCACCTGCATGGACTGCGGACACACATGGCAGACAGACGGCACAGCACGCACCTGCACCTGCCCCCACTGCAAGGCACGCCTGCAGGTGAAGAACACCTTGGAGCGCAAGTTGCAGCAGAAGCAGTATTTCACCCTACTCACCACCTGCGGAGAGTATCAAGTGCTGCGCATGTACCTCCTCATCGTGGAAATGGAGAAAGGCTGCAAGGCGACACCCACCGCCCTTGAGATAGGCGGTTATTGGTGGAACAAGCAGGGCAAGCGCACCATCGTAGCCATACAGCGCACGTTGGGCAGGTACATAGACACCTTCACCTTTGCCTCACCCATGGCAATCCGTGGCGACAACCTTGCCTACCAGCATATCGCCCACATGCCCCTCTGCCCCGAATACAAGGTGGTGGACGAGCTGCGCAGGAACGGCTTCCGAGGTGACTTCCACGACATCGTACCCACGAAACTCATCCCTGCACTCTTGTCCGACAGCCGTGCGGAAACGCTGATAAAGGCAGGGCAATACTCCATGCTGCGCCACTACCTCAACTCCTCCTGCAACATCGAAAACTATTGGGCATCCGTGAAAATTTGCATCCGCAACGGCTACACCATTCCCGACGGCTCTCTATGGTGCGACACGATAGACCTCCTGCGCCACTTCGACAAGGACATACGTCAGCCGAAATACGTCTGCCCGACCGACCTCAAAGCCCTCCACGACAAGTTGGCAGCGAAAAGGCAGGAGCAGTTGCAGCGAGAGCGGACAGCGGAGGAACGAGAGCAGGCTATCAAGGACGAGAAGAAGTTCCTCAAAGAGAAAGGCATGTTCTTCGGACTTGTGTTTGCCGATGAACTCATTTCCGTCAAAGTGATAGAGAGCGTAGAGGAAATGATATTGGAGGGCAAGGCAATGCACCACTGCGTAGGCACGTACTACAAGCGAGCCGACTCCCTCATACTTTCAGCCACCATTGACGGCAAGCGCATCGAGACGATAGAGGTGTCGCTGAAGACCCTGCAAGTGGTTCAGAGCCGAGGCGTGTGCAATGCCAACACCGAGTATCACGACCGCATCATCAATCTTGTAAACAGCAACATCAACCTTATCCGTCAGCGGATGAAGGCAGCGTAATAGAAACGATTATGACTACACAAATGACCATCAACGGACTCAGTACCTGCACAGCGGCAGGTACTGAGAAGTACGAGAAATTTCAATCGGGTATCGGCAGACGCAAGCGTACCCTTGTGCAATACGACTACCGCCACACGGACGGAGAACTATTCTCCTGCGTGAAGCCCACGTTGGACGAGTGCCGACAGAAGCGTGACGAGTGGCTGAAAAGAAAGGAGGACAGACTATGAGCGAAGCCTATCAAACACTGATTGTCAAGTTCTGCGACCCTATTTCCGTATTGGACGGAATGTTTGACGATGCCGAAGCGTGGGGAGTCTCCACCTTGAAAGGGTGGATAGACAACTACGAAAGCAGCCGTTTCACCGCCATTGACAGCCATACGGCAGTCATCACGAGCGAGTACAATATGGAGTGTCTGAAAGAGTGGTTGGAGAAGTACACACCCATCACTGAGAAAACTGAATTATAAGAAACTAACGAGTGTTTAGGCGGTGTCCGCACCGCCTAAACCTAAAACCAAAAGGCAATGAATACGATAGCACGGACTATATTGGAGCAGATAGGTGGCAAGCGTTTTGCCGTCATGACAGGCAGCAGGGACTTTGTGGATATGGGCAACGGACTGCGCATGAGCCTTGCAAGGAACAAGACCAGTGCCAACCGCCTTGACATCATCTATGATGCAGGGACTGACCTCTACAATATGCGCTTCTACCGCAAGACGTTCAGCAAGAAGACCTTCGAGAGCAAGGCGAAGGACATCGAAACGCACGAAGGTATCTTCTTTGATATGTTGGAGGAGATATTCACGCAAGTGACGGGACTCTATACACACTTTTGAGAGGTGGGCGGCGCAAGCCGCCTACTTTCTTTCATGAGCAGGACAAGCGGACAAAGAAAGTAGCAAAGAAACCATTGTCAAAATCTGCGATGCATTATCCATTTTGTTTATGAAGAATGTTATGTGACATTTTGTCATAATAGGTAAAATCCATCGTTTTGGTATATTATTTGCCTGTTCTTATAATAGACAATAGTGTCGCAAAACTTAAAAAGATTGTTTTATGGGTATCAAACCTGGACCAAAAAGAATTGCAAAATCTACGGGTTTGCCAGATCGTCGCCAGAGGGACAACAAATCGACTCCGGGAAATACACCTTCCCTGAAGCCCCATATTCATAAGAAAGGCGATTAACTGTAAAGTCCTAAAAACGGCAGGGACTCAAAGAAAGTGCTTATTCAGAGTAACAAACCTTTTATTTCTATGCTTCTATGAAGAAAAATTTACTTGTAATTTTGATTCATAAGTAGTAGGGAGCAAAAAAGTTTGCTCCCTCTACAGGTTAGAGATTCACAAAAAGTGATTGGGTAAATGTCATTTGTACCGCTATTACAGTGCTTTGCACTATAATAGGATTGCTTTTTGGATGAGCGACTTTCAAGCGAGGCTATTAGTCTCGCTTGTTTTCTACGGTACATACAGCAGCTCGAACTCCGCTTTCCTGCGTTTGAGCAGCATCTTGTGCCGTTTCCCCTTGTAGTTGCAGAAAGCGATGTACTCCTGATAGATGTTGCGGTCGCCTGCCTCTAACTTCCTTATCAGCGTGCTTTTGGGTATCTTGTCGCTTCCCAAAAGCCGATATGGTCCGACATTGTAGGCAAGCGTAGCGAGCAAGAGAGAATCTTTCCCGAACTTGCAGAACATGGCACAGAACTTCCGCAAATCCTTCCGCAGCAACGCCTCGCCCTGCTTGCGTGTCATAGTCCTTGCCGAATACCTTTCGCCCGGTTGCAACTGATGACCATATCCGACGTACGGATGGTGCCTTTCGGTATGCCAGCCCTCGAAGAACTTGATGCAGCGCACCGCCCGCTCAAACCGTGGCAGGCGATAAATCCTTGCCGACTCCATGCGGTTGCCCTGTGCAAGCAGAGGGCAGACCGTCAGGAGCACACAGCAGATTGCCATGAATATCCGCATCATTACGACAAGGGCTTGAAGTTTCCGATGGGGACTACGGACAGTGTTTCGTCCTTCACATTCTGGTTGTTGAAGTCAAACTCCAGCTCGTAGGCATTCCCGAAATTGTCCTCCACCACCACGATGAAGTTCTGTGCCTCGCTGCATCCCGAAGTGTAATACAGGCGGAACTTTTCGTTTTCAAGCAGGTATCGGTCGTTGGGCAGGAACGTAATACCGTTGTCCATTTTCAGCGTACCCTCACCCTCAAACTGGAAATAGCGGATGGTATAGAGCGCATTGGCATAGTTGCCCTCCTTCTTCATCTCGCAGCGGATTTCTACTGTCTGCCCCTTCGTCACCTTGTTGGGCACGGGCATCGTCTCCACCGTGAACGGATAGGACTGCTGTATATCCAGCTCATCGTCGCAGGAGGCGAGGAAAAACCCCATCAGCCCTACGAACAGGACGGTTGCCATACTCATAAGTTTCACTCTCAGGTTCTTGATATTCTTGATGTTCATTGTCATTCTTTGTTTTGATGGTTACTGATTTTCTGTTTGGCCACAAGGTACTCGTTCAAGTCCTTGTAGCCTGAATAGAGTCCGGAATGGTCTGTCACACACTCCCCAAAATGCTTCCGCAGGACTTCTACCGTCCTTCGTCCGGCATCGTCATGGTCGAGGTGACAGACTATCTCTTGGTAGTTCTCCAAGGCAGGGATTGCCTTGTCCACATTGGCTACGGAGTTCAGTACAAGGCTGTCCTCCTCATTCCCGATGCCCAGAGTCAGCGCAGAAAGCCAATCCATGAAGCCCTCGTAGAGGTGGCAGCGACTGCTTCCCTGTCTGAATGAAGAAAAATCCTTCGGCGGTATGCAGCCCTTGAAGAAGCGGTTGCGCAGCTCAAATCCACGGCTACGATTGCCGAAACCGATGGCAAAGTACCGCTTGCCGTAGAGTCGGAAATGGACTTCCTTGCAATGCCGTTGGGCAATCGCCGGAGCAATCCCACGCTCCTCCAAATACGAGAGCAATGCCCGATGACTTAACGGCCTTATCTCCATCTCCTCAAAGACAGGCTTCTTTTCCACGGTCTTATGAGAGCGAGGTTCCATTTGCGGAAGCGGAACAAAGCCCGCTTCCGTGATGAATCTTACCTGCTCCATGAAGTCGCTGCTACGCACAAACTCGCCAGCCAGCGTGAAGATGTCACCTCCCTTGCCAAGACCGAAGTCATACCAGACTTGCTTGTCCACGTTCACACGTAACGAGGGAGTGCGTTCCGTGCGGTAAGGTGCGGCATACCACCATTCATTGCCTCTTCTTCGGACAGGTTCATGCCCTAAACGTGTGAGAAAGCCCTCCAGCGGTATCTGCCTCAATGCGTCAATCTCCATGCGCTCCGTCAGTTGCCTTTGGCTTCTTCCGTCACGATTCGGAATAGCCCGAATAAATTCGGTCTCTTCTCTCACTGCTCCGTCAGTTAATGATGAACTTCACGCCCAAGCCGAACTGCGTATGGAAATGCCCTGTGGAGTTGCCCCAGAGACACCGTTCCCGAAGGTTGGCGAGCAGGGCTACACGGTCGGCCACATAAAACTCCACATCGAGTGTCAGCGCACCGCCATAGATGAAGGCATCCTTGTCGTGGAGCATCGCCCCGTCATGCAGCACCTTGTCGCCCCAGTTCACCATCTCATAGCCTGCGAGAGCCGAAGCCCCAGCATAGAGAAACACTGTTTTACGGGCATCGGAAAGTATCTTGAAATAGTAGCCACCCTCCGCCGTAAACTGCGCCACGGGTATCTTCTTCTCCTTGTATGGCTTGTTCTTCAGCAGGTATTCGCCACCGACCCCCCACTTGTTGCCCCCTTTGGTATAAGTGTAGAGTGCCGCACCAAGACTGTACCCGCCATCGTTGCCACCAAGTTTGAAGCCGTCAGCCATGTTCGCCCTCACCTCAATGCCCTGCATCTTCGGCAGACATCGCTGGGCGTGCGCCTGCCCCGTGAAAAGGGCAAGCGACGCGATAATCATTGCTATATACTTTCTCATAAGGTCAGCGCACTTGAAGTTCGTTGATGGTATTGGCACGCACCAAATCCTCGTTCTCAATCACGAACGACTGGTGACGGCCACCGTTCTTCTCGTTCAGTTCCACCACGAGGCACTTGTCGTCAGGTATGGTGAACTTTGCCATCGTGAACACCGTGCGCTCACTCTTCTTGCCCGGCACGCAAGTGGCATAGTTCTGCGCACGCAGCGGCAGGATAACCTGTTCCTGCACGGCGGTGCGCTTCGCCACCTTCTTGTCCACAATCTTCCATGTCACGTAGTCCACGTCAAACGGCACGTTGCTCTGGTTCTTGATTTCCGTGTGGAAATACAGCAGTCCGTTGTGCGTATAGATTCCTTTCAGCAGGTACTGGATGCCGAAACGCTTGCAGCCGATGTGCTTCACCTCACGCTTGTTCTGCTTGTGAATGGACTTCATGATAAGTCGCACCAGCATCGGACTCTCGCTGCCCAGTTCCTTCAGGTAAATCTCCTGTGCATTATTCGGACGGTTCACCGCCTCGCCGTCGTGGATGAAGTCGCACATCTCCACATTGAGCAGCAGCGGCTCCTTGGCATACTTCACGTTGAAGGTATAGAAGTTGCCGTCCTCCGTGATGACGCTCATGTTCGTCTCGTTCTTGAAGTTCTTCACGGTCGCCTTCACACGGATCACGTTCTCCGCACCGTCCGCCTTGCCCGCTATCAGGTTGGGCGAACCCAAATCCACATAGCGCACCTCTGCCGGGAAGATGATGTGTACGGTCTTGTCGTACGTCACCTCCAGCCCGTGGGGCGGAATCATGCGGTCGAAGGTCAGCTTCTTCGTCAGCCCGTGATACAGGTCGCCCTCCGTCTCCTTCTGCGGATAGACCTCCTTGGTCAGGGTCGGTTGTCCGTCACTCCCGTTACTTTCCTTCACGGTCTTGTTCTCCTGCGCATTGGCAGTTACGATGCCCATCGCAAGGGCAAAAATCATGATTGCTTTTCTCATTTCACTTTGGATTTTAGTGGTGAATAAAAATTGGATTGTTGTTACTTTATCTTTTATATTTCTCAGTCTCTGTCTTGATACAGCATCACCTTGTAGCCCGCCTTCAGATGCACCTTCACAGTACGCATCTTCTTGGCGATATACTGACTTGTGCCTTGTATCAGTCCTTTGCCGAGGTCGGAGGCCAACTGTGCCCCCGCGTTGGTGGAGATGTTGATACTGCTGCCGAGCGAGCCGCCCATGTTGGCGGCAACCTCACGCACTGCGTCCATCTCCATCGAGCCGGGGATGAAGATGCCCTGCTGCCCGTCCGTGTCATAGACCGAAAGCTCCACAGGTACGATGGTACCCTCATGCTCAATCGAGGTGATTTCAATGTCGAGGCGTTCGCCCTGCACATGTGCCGCACCTACCACCACGGCATTACGGGGGATAATCCGTTCCGCCACGGCCATCGGCTCCAGCAGGCGCAGCTTCACCGCCTGCCCGTCCGTCACACTCTGCGCCCCATAGACACATGCCGATATGGTGTTCTTGTCCGATACGGTCGTGACACCCACCGCCGTATTGAATCCATAGTTGCGTTCCTGTGCATGGGCGGCAATGAACTCTTCGTTGCTTATCGGCTGTCCGAGGGCGGACGCCACCTGCTTCGTCACCTGCTTCACAGGACTGACCGGGTTCTTTCCGGCCTTGCCCACTACATTTTGACCGTCGTCAAAAGTGGCAGGCACTGCCTCTTGCTTGGGCTGTCCGCCATTCTGACCGCCCATGTACTTTGCCGCCAGTTCATAGGACTTTTCCATGAGTGCCACTTGGTCGTCCATATCGGAAGCCTTGCCTTTCTCGCTTTCAAGTTCTGATTCCAGCGAGGCGATACGCTCCAGCAGTTCCTCCATCTCCGCACGTTCCTCCTTTGGCTGCTCATAGAAACTGCCAAGCGTGGTGTTCAGGTCACGGTAGGCGGTGGCAGACGAACGGATGCTTTGCGGCGTTGCAGGCTTGCTCTTTTCCGTGCTGTCATTATCGGTCAGGCAGAAATCCGCAGAGGATTCGTTTCCAGCCACTTCACGGTCGAACATATCGCCCAGCTCCATCATCGAGCGATTGCGGTTCTCCTTGCGTTCCTCCATTGCGCCCTGCTCGTAAGCCTTCGCCTTGTCGCCGATAATCTGCCTGTCCGCCTTGTCTGCATCCGGCATCTCCATGTTGTAGCCGTCCATGCCCGGCTCTTTCGTCCCGTCAGACGATGGGGCGAAAATCAGCCACATCGCACCGAGGAACATCAGAACCATGGCAGGCAGCACTATCATCTTCTGACGTCTCAGCCGTTCCGCCTCCGTCAGCGGTGTGCGCTCCTGCTTGGGCTTTTCCTTGCCTTTCTCCTTGTCGGGAGTCTTGTCCTGTACTTCAATCTTCGTCTGTTCCATATAAATAATAATAAGGTGTTGTGTGATTACTAACTGTGGGCTTGATGGACAGTTCCACCTGCCCTGCATGGTCTATCTCCATCTTTCGGCTTTCGTCCCTGCCAATGTCATAGACGGCTTTGCCGAAAGTGTAGAGGGCAAGCACCGCAAAGACGGCGAGCATTCCCAATACGATGCGTCTCTTCGTCGGCTGTGGCAGACCCTCCAACCGGTCCTTGGCCAGCTCCGTCATCTGCTTTCTTTTGTCGTGGAGACTCCAGAAGAGCCTCCACGCCGATTTCCTGATTCTGTTTTCTTTCATGCCTGTCAACGTTTGATTGTCTGTAAATCCTTGTTCTCAATGATGGTGAATCCTTCGATGGTGAATCCGTTGGGATTGTCGTCCGAGCGCGAGGCGTTCAGCAGGCGGCATGTCGTCACGAGGCTGCGCTCCGTAATGTTGCTCTGACGGATTATCTGCTGCCGTGCGTAGGTGGTGGCACGGTAGGGATAGCCGTTGAAGTCGCACACCACGCTGTCCACTTTCAGCACCTGGTTGATGTTGCCTGCGATGATGCGGTTGTAGTAACCCTTCTCCGCAAAGTCCGAATAGTAGTTGTACACGCTGCGGTCGGCCAGTAGCAGCGCCCGCTTCACGTTGTGCTCTATCGCACTCTTCTCCGGCGAGAGCGTGAAGAACAGCTCATGGAAGCGGCGCACGTGCTCCCTCGCCTCCGCCGGACGGTTCTGCGACAGGTCCTGCGAGAGGGCCAGCATCAGCGACTTCCCGTTGTCCAGTACATAGATTTTCTCCCGCTGCTTCTCAGCAAAGCGGTAGGAACTCCACACGCTCCACACCGTCACCACGGCACACAAGGCGAGGAACACCATGCTGAACAGGCGAATCTGCCTGAACGATGTCTCGATGTTCTTTAATGACTTGAATTCCATTTTCTTGTTTTCTCTTTGTTTTGATGTTACACATACTTTTCTTTATCTCAGCAGTTTCCCAACACGTCCGGCCACATTGCCAGCGGTGGCACCTGCCACGCTGCCGGCGAAGCCGCCAGCCTTGCCAGCCGTCTGGTTCACGTTGCGCCCGTAGTTGCCCATGCCTCCGGCCTGGATAATCCAGCCCGACACGGTGGGGATAGTGAAGTAGCCGATGATGCCGATGATCATGAACACGATATACACCCCGTCGCTCGAATCCAGCGAGAAGTTCGGGTCGGCCTGCATCCGCTCGATGTCGCTCTGTAGCATCAGCACCTGTATCTTGGCCAGTATGGTGCTAAACATGTCCGACACGGGCAGCCACAGATACACCTGCACATAGCGGCATATCCACTGCGTCAGCGTGCTCTGGAAACCGTCCCACACCGAGATGGCGAAGGCTATCGGCCCCAGTATCGACAGCACCACGAGGAAGAACGTCCTCAGCGTGTCTATCACGAGGGCAGCGGCCTGAAACAGCAGTTCCAGCAACTCACGGAAGAAGTCGCGCACGCCCTTCTTCATCTGGTACATGCTCCGCTCGATGTACATCCCCGCCATGGTGACAAGGTCGTCGGGCGACCACCCCAGTTCCTCCAGCTGCTTGTCGAACTCCTCGTTCGACACCAAGTAGGCTGTCTCGGGGTTGCGCTTCATCGCCTCGTATTCCAGCTTGTCCTTCTGCTCACGGTACTCGTTGCCTTCGGCTTCCTCCTCCTCCCTCGGGATAGCCCGAACAAGTTCGGCTCTCCTCTCGCTCGTTCGTCGGTTCATGTCCAGCGTCTCCGCCTCCAGCATCTTGGCCGTGCCCTGCACGATGGGCGAGAGCACCCCGCTGAGCGTGCCCAGCACCACCGTGGGGAAGAACATGATGCAAATCCCTATGGCAAACGGACGGAGCATCGGGAACACGTCTATCGGCTCGGCACGCGCCAGCGACTGCCAAACCCGGTAGGCCACATAGAAGAGTGCGCCCAGTCCGGCGATGCCTTTCGCCACGCCCGCCATGTCCTCGCACAGCGGCATCATCTCGTCGTAGAGCGACCGCAGTATCTGGTGAAGGTTCTCGAAGTCCATAGGCTACCAGTATCTTTCGTTGGCACTGCCGTACAGCCCCATCACGCGGTCGAGGTCGTTCTTCTTCTTCGCACGCAGGTAGCTCACGCTGATGTTCTTGTTGGTGTAGTAGCTCACGAGGTTGCGGTAACGCTTCATCTTCTGATAGCAGCCCTCCACCACGTCCATGCGGTCCTTGTCCGTCATGGAGAGCGTGGTGATGTTCACCACGTTCTTCAGCTCCGTCAGCACATCGTTGCTCTCTTCCAGCAGCTTTGTATAGCCGAAGGCTATGGCTGAAAGTTCCTCCACCGTGAAGTTCTCGTCTTGCATCATCCTCTGGAAGCTGTTCACGTAGATGTCCGAGATGTCGCCCACCATCAGGATGGTCTGCTGTACCTTGCGGGCATCCTTGACGAGGTTGTTCACCGATTTGAGGGCATCGTAATACTTCTTCCCCTGCTCATAAATCTTTACGGTTTCCTGAAAGTTCTTAATCATGTGGGTCGCCGTTGTCGATGTGTGCGCTACGTTCTTGGAGGTGTTCACGATGCTTTGCGCGATGTTGGACGGGTCGATGACCGTCCATTGTGCGCTTGCCTTGCCCACCGTCAGCAGGCACAGGCAGATAAGGATTGTCATTCTTGCTTTCATTGCTCGCTATTGTTTGGCCGTTTCCTGTCTTACTCTTACATAGTCCCCGTTGGGCGAGAAGGTCAGCACGTCCGTCTCCTCGTTATAGGCCACGTCGATGCGGAAGCCTGTGTTCATGAAGAGGTTGCCGTTCTCCATTTGCAGGAGGTAGGTCTGCGGTTTCAGCTCACGTCCCAGCCCTTTGCGCTTGAACACCGTCACCTTGTATGCCTTGCCCTCCTTGTAGATGAGCACGTCGGGCTTTCCCTCCACGCTCTCCCAGTTGCCGCAGAGAGCGGGACGGTCGTCCCTTTCTGCCTCACTGCATGACTGCATTGCCATACTTGCCATTCCCAGCACGATGCCGCACAGGAGCAGCATCTGCCTGCTTGTTGTCTTGAATCTTCTTTTCATGTTCTGAATCATTGTTGAATGTGATAAAATTTGGATGTGATGAATGTTATGTCTTGCTTGTCCTTCTTTTTCCCGCCAGCTGCCGGATGGCGGCTTCGATGTCGCCGCCCAGTTGCTCCGCCAGCCGATAGACTTCTACCTTCTCCGTTTCCTCGGTGGTGTAGGCAAGGTATTCCTCCGCACTCACCTCGGTGGCATAGACCGCTGACTGCGTACCGCCCAAGCCTATCCACACCTCCTTGTAGAGCCGTGACGGGTTGTTGGCCATGTTGATGGAGAGTATCTGCGACTTCTCCTTCTCTGTCAGACCCAGCAGGGACTGTATGGCATCAAACTTGTTCATGTACTTCCGTTGGTCAAGAAGTATCTTGCAGTCGGAATTGTTGATGATGCTCTCCTTGACCACAGGCGAGGAGATGATGTCGTCCACCTCCTGCGTCACCACGATGGCCTCTCCGTAATACTTGCGCACGGTCTTGTACATGTATCTCAGATATTCAGCCATGTTCGCCGACGACAAAGCCTTCCAAGCCTCTTCCACTATCAGCTGTTTCCTCACGCCTTTCAATCGTCGCATTTTGTTGATGAAGGCTTCCATGATGATGATGGTTACTACGGGGAACAGCTCACGGTTCTCCTTGATGCTGTCAATCTCGAAGACGATGAACCGCTTGCCGAGCAGGTCGATGTTCTCCGTGGAGTTGAGCAGGAAATCGTAACGCCCGCCCCGGTAATACTGCCGCATGGTGGTGAGCATGTTGTCGATGTTGAAGTCGGACTTCTCCACCTTGATCTCACGCTCCGCCAGCTCACGGCGGTAATCATCGCGCATGTACTCGTAGAAGGTGTTGAACGAGGGTGTGATGCTGCGGTCTGCCTTGATGCGCTCAATGTAGGCGTTCACCGCACTGCCCAGCTCGCCGCTCTCCGTCTTCGTCACCTTGTCGTCCTCCGACTTCCAGAGCGTCAGCAGCAAGGTCTTGATGCTGTCCTTCTTTTCCACGTCAAACACGTAGTCGTCGGTGTAGAACGGGTTGAACGAGATAGGCTTCTCCTCCGTGTAGGTGAAATACACGCCGTCCTCGCCGTGCGTCTTGCGCCGTATCATCTCACAAAGTCCCTGATAGGAGTTTCCCGTATCGACCAGCACCACGTGCGTACCCTGCTCGTAATACTGCCTTACGAGGTGGTTCATGAAGAACGACTTGCCGCTGCCCGAGGGACCCAGCACGAACTTGTTGCGGTTGGTGGTGACACCCCGCTTCATGGGCAGGTCGCTGATGTCAAGGTGCAGCGGTTTCCCCGTGAGCCTGTCCACCATCTTGATGCCGAAGGGCGAGAGCGAACTGCGGTAGTTGGTCTCCTCCGTGAAGAGGCATACAGCCTGTTCGGTGAAGGTGTAGAAACTTTCCTCCGCAGGGAAGTCCGCCGCATTGCCGGGCATCGCCGCCCAGTAGAGCGTGGGGCAGTCGATGGTGTTGTGGCGAGGCATACACTCCATGCTTGCCAACTGACTGCCCACATCGTTCTTGATGTGGCGCAGCTCCTCCGCATCGTCACTCCATGCCATGACGTTGAAGTGGGCACGCACCGAGGTCAGCCCGTAGGAGTGCGCCTCGTTCAGGTATTGCTCTATCCATTCACGGTTGATGCTGTTGCTCCTTGAATAGCGTGAGAGCGACTGCATGTTTCTTGCGGACTTCTCGAACTTCTGCAGGTTCTCCTCGCTGTTGTCCAGAATCACATACTGGTTGTAGATGTGGTTGCAGGGCAGCAGCAGCCCCACGGGAGAGGCGAAAGAGAGGCGACAGTCCGAGCGGTCGGTGGAGAGCTTCTCGTAGCGTACATCGGTGGAGACCTTGCCGGGCAGGTCTTCCGCATCGGAGAGGGTATGCAGGCAAAGGTGGTTGTCGCCTATGCGCATTTCCCTTGCCGAGAGGTCGATGTCCTGCAAGGTTCTGTCGCCCTCAGGCATGAGGGAGAAGTAACGCTCTATCAGTCCCGCCTTTTCATCCGTGCCGACAATTTCATCGGTGGTGAGTCGGCGCAACTTGACGAAGCCGCCGTCGTTCATGATGCGGGCGAACTGTTCCGTAGCCTCCATGAATTTCTCCGCCGTCTCCCTGTCCATCTCCTTGGGAACGATATGCCCACGGCAGAGGGTGCTGAAATTACTCTGCATACGGTTGCGCTCCTTGGTGGTCTTCGTCAGGAAGAGGTAGCAGGTGTGCTTCAGGTAGGGTCGCTCGTTGAAGTGACGCTCAAAACTCCGTGAGAGGAAACTCATGTCGTCCTTGTGCAGCTCCGGCCTGTATTGTTCCTTGATGAACCAGTCCTGCTTGTGGACGATGGAATAGTCGGGCAGCACCTTGATGGCCTTGCACCAGCAGGAGTGTATCGCCTCGTATTCCGCGCTTGTCACGGTGTAGAGTTCCGGCAGCTCCACCTCGTAGGCCACCGTGAGGTCGGCGTCTTTCGAAACGATGCAGCCGTGCTCCACTGCCAGCAGGGGAAACTTGTTCTCCAGCGTTGTCATTTTGGATGTATTTCTCATTGTCGTTCTTCCTTTCGTTGTCGTTTGAATAATCGGGTAATGCGCCGTCGGTTGATAAGGTAGCGGGGATGGCTGCGTGCAGCTCCCAGCTTCATCAGTCCGTGTTCGCCGTACCGGGCGTTCAGTGCGAAGGTCTGCCATACGAGGATGGACGATGACACCGCACCGAAGCCGATACATATCCACTGGCCGATACCGACCATGTAGAGGATGACGAACAGGATGAAGAGGGACAGCAGTCCACCTGCGAAGATGAACAGGTATTGAGCCTTCAAGCCCTTGAACTCAACCGGACGGCCGACACCCTTGTTGATGGGGTATTCAGCCATTGTGTTCCGTCTTGTTACACCTTATTATATATTAAAGGAAGAACGAGCGCAGGATGGTGGCTGCCACGATGAGGAAGATGCACGCACCGAACCATGAGGCGGCTGTCTTGGAGGTGTCGGGGTCGCCCGAAGAGAACTTGCCATAGACCTTCACGCCACCGATGAGTCCGACCACTGCGCCGATGGCGTAGATGAGTTTCGTGCCCGGATCGAAATACGAGGTGACCATAGAGGTGGCTTCGTTGATGCCTGCCAGTCCGTTGCCCTGCGCGAATGCGGATGCGGTTGCAGCGATGAGGAGTGCTGCCGAAAGGATTGTCTTCTTACTTTTCAAGATGTTCTTGTTCATATTGATGTTCTGTTTTGTGCCCTCAAAAGGTGGATAGTCTTTCTCAGGCGGGTTGATAATGATTTACTTTATTCGGATATAGTGGTGTCGCCCTTTGTTTCTACGGACTTGGCTGTCCGTTTGCGAGCTTGCTGTACCTTGTACCGCCGTGCCGCTTTGCTCTTACGTTACTTTCTATTCATTCATACTTTTTTCGTTGTCATTGTTGTCATACATAGTCCCGGATGTTGAAGTCCTCCAGCCTGTCGGGGATGACGAATGGTTTCCTTGACTGCTTCACGGCATTGCCGATGCTGTCCACGTATGCCGTTATGGCACTTGCAAGCCGTTCTGCCAAGACCTCATCCGTCATGATGCTCGTAATCTTCTCGAACAACTCCGTACCGTCCAGTTCAGTCATGACCTCTCCGGCCTTTGTCAGTTCCTGTTGGGTCGGCTCGTCTTTCTTGATGGTCTGTACGGCATCGGCTATCTCGTCGAAACTGCATCCCGAAGCATGGGGCTTGTATTCCTCCTCTGGTTCTTCCTCAGAATATCCAAGTTCATCCGGTGTCAGGCTGCTGAACGTTTCATCCAGTTTTTCTGCCGGAACTTGGGCGGACTGATTGCCTTTTTCCTGATTTCCGACTTCAAAGGTAGTGTCGTTTTCTGATATGGCATCACCTTTTTCAGAGGTGGAATCCTTTGGCACAGGGGTGGCAGCGGTTGGCCCCGGAGGTTGCATCTTGAACTTGCTTTTGCCGATAACATCGGGGATTTCCTTACTGATTCCCTTCTCTTCTTTTTGTGGGGAAGCCGGATTGCCTGCCATCGACTTCCACAGCTCGGAGATACCGCACAAGAATCGGACAAGTTTGGTTTCCTTAATCTGCTCTTGCAGCAACAGGAGTATGAACCATACGTTGCAGAGAAGCGACACGGTCAGAATGATTCCTTTCAGTTCCATCTTCAAAACAATTTGGCATTCTGGATACTCTGGTAGTAAGCCTCCTGCAGCTCATTCTGGTATTGGCGCAGGTGCTCGTTCAGCACATTGTCAATGTAGCGTCCAAGACTGATGCCGTTACCCATGTATCGGATGATGTTGGCATACTTGTCGTGTGTCGCCTTGTCGATATAGACACATTGGCGTACTTTGATTTCTGATGCCTCCATAAAGGCGGACAGGGGTTTACGCACTGTTCTTTTCTTTCCTGCTTGCAGATTTTCTGCCTTACCGTTGTTCTTCTGATTCTTCATGATGTCTTGTTTTTGAAAATGTTGATAAAATGTGATAGTTGTCTCAATTATAATTTCTCAATTTCAGGGTGAGCGATGCCTCGGCTCTTGAACTCATGACCGATAACTTCCTTGTATTGGTCAAGGTGTTCGCGGAGGATACTATCCACGCAGAAACAATCCGTCCCGCTGTTTGATGACTGGGGAGCAAGTTCTGCAAGCATGTCGTAGGCTTCCGAACTGACATATACCAGTTTTACACCGCTCTCCTCAATCTTTCGGTCTATCTCCTTGCCGTAACGGGCACAGTGGTTGGCAAGCACATTGTCAATGTACTGCTGTACTGTCATGCCGTTGCCCACTTGCTCCACAAGTGCCGATATTCTATCGTAAAAATCCTTGTCAATGAGGACGGGCATACCGCGACCTTCGCTGCCTTTCGGCTTGTTCAGGAAACCTTCCTTACGGAGTTTGTTCACTGCTTTCTGAAAATTACTCATACCGTTGTTCTTCTGATTCTTCTTCACAATGTCTTGTTTTTGAAATGTTGATAAAATGTAATTGTTGTGATATTAAAGATTATATGATTTGAGATGACGGTTGAACGCTTCCACAATATCATCCTGAAACTGCTCGAAATGATATGTCAGGACATTGTTCAGATAGCTTGCTATGGTCACCTCGTTGCCTCCGACTACATGGAGTATCTTCTGTATGCGGTCGTGAAACTCCTTCTTGATATATACCTGTTTGCCAAGTCTGGCGGTAACATTGGACTCGCATACGAAGGTGCTCTCGTAGTCAGGCTTACCGCCTGCGTCCATGCTTTTCCTTGGAGAGGAGGTGGACGTGGCAGTCTGCTTACCAGACTCTTTTTCCTTCGGCTGATGATTGCTCTCCGTGCTTCTCGCCTCCAAGGGGAGGCTGGTATCGTCCAGACGGAAAGAATTGATGATTGCCGCGCTGTCAATATCGTCGATTCGTGTCTTTTTTGCCATACCATTCAGTTTTTGATTATTTCAAGTATCTCGTCCGCAAGTTTGTCGAGGTTGCTGCCTCGCACCAGTGTCTTGTCTGCAGGAAACGCCGTAGAACGGAATACGGTCTTTCGCTCCGTGCCCGTCTCCTTGCGGAAGCGTTTGCTGTCGGGAAGGAACGTGTTGAGTATAGGAAGGGCGAACTCCGCACATACCTTGTCGTAAGCCTTGTACAACTCCGACTTCTCACGTCCGTCCACCATGTTCCACACAAGGTACAGTCCCTTGATGCAGGACTTGCCCGTGCTTATCATCTGTTCGTTGATGACGGTGGCAAACTTGATGGAACTTTCCATCACTACACGGTCTGCGATGATTGGAGTGAAGATGTAGTCCATCTTGGCTATGGTTGTTACCACATCCACATTGTTGATGGTTCCCGGCAGGTCGAAGAATACGAAGTTGAGGTTCGGATGGTTCTCGCAGAGTTGCTCCGCCGTCTTGATGGCATCCTCGGCACGGCTACACTTGATGGGATAAGGATTCTTCTCCAACCGTTTCAGCTGTTCGTAGGCCATGGACTTGTAATACTCATCCTCCATGATGGCTTTCAGGTCACGCTTGCGCATGTCGTGGACGCTGTACTGCGGAAAGTCGCAGTCCACCACCGCTACATTGTAGCCTTTCACGTAATGCAGGTAACTTGCCACCAGCACAGTGAGGGTTGTCTTCCCGGCTCCTCCCTTTTGTGTGGAGATAGCCACATACTTGGTTTCATTCATACTTTTGATAATTATTATTGTTATACATAAGTCGGATTACGGAAGCGTATTGTTAATCACACGTACGTATATCCGTTTTCATTCTCATTCGTGACTCCATCCGTTGGACTGGCTTCAAGTGCGTCCGCTGTTTCAAGTGTTCAAGCGGATAACCAGCTCTGCCTGCCAATGACTGTGAAGACGTATCTGGGCATCCTTGAATGGTCCTTCATTCCTATGTAAAACCAGTCCCGTTTACAGTCTTTCAAGAGCACCTGTTTTCAGTCCTTCATCTGAATCACGATGCAAAAGTATAGGCATTTTTTCATATCCGTATCACTTTCAGAATGAGTGGCAGTGGGTGGCACAGGGTGGTAGCGGTTGGCACCGCAAAAACGCTGATTTAGAGGAGGAAATATCCGTAATTTTGCACCCGAACGACAGGGTTTGCCCTTGGAATACCTCAACTGGGTTATCAGGCAACACACCAATCCGTCCGAAGGCGGATTTTTATTGGCATTAGCCAATAGCAAGATGTCTTTTCAGTTACTCAAAAGGATTTGAGTTACCCGAAAAGCTCTTGCCCCACTGGCGGGGGACGGGCTCTTCCTCCGAAGTCGGGAAGCCTGATGAAAACCGATGCTTGGAGTTGGGAAAGGGGTCTTGACGTGAAACCACTAAATCCAATCAATGATGCAGAAAGAGAAAAGAAGGACGGGGCGATGCCCCAAGTTGGACACGAAGACGCACTGCGTGATGGTGCGTTTCGACGACGGCGAGTGGAACAGGTTCCTCGCCATGTACGAGAGATCGGGTGTCTATGCCAAGGCGGTGTTCCTGAAGGAGCAGTTCTTCGGCAGGACATTCAGGGTCGTTACGGTGGACAAGGGCTTGGTGGACTACTACACCAAGCTGTCGGATTTCCATGCGCAGTTCCGTGCCATCGGCACGAACTACAACCAAGTCGTGAAGGAACTGCGGTCGCATTTCTCCGAGAAGAAGGCTATGGCGTTGCTCTACAAATTGGAGAAATGCACGGAGGAACTGGCGGCGTTGAGCCACAGGATTGTGGAACTCTCAAAAGAAATGGAGGCGAAATGGTCACCAAAATCAGTTTAGGAAAGTCGCTCTACGGTGCGCTCGCCTACAACGGTGAGAAGATCAACAAGGAGCAGGGACGGCTGTTGGCCACCAACCGCATCTTCAACGACGGGAGCGGCACGGTGGATATTGCCAAGGCGATGGAGGGCTTTCTCGCCTTCATGCCCGCCACGGTGCGCACGGAGAAGCCTGTGCTGCACATCTCCATCAATCCGCATCCCGACGATGTGCTGACGGACACGGAACTGCAGGAGATAGCACGGGAATACCTCGACCGTCTGGGCTACGGCAACCAGCCTTATATGGTCTATAAGCATGAGGACATCGACCGCCACCACCTGCACATCGTCACCATCAACGTGGACGAGAGCGGAAGGCGGCTCAACCAGGACTTCCTTTTCCGCAGGAGCGAGCGCATACGCAAGGATTTGGAACGGAAGTATGGGCTTCATTCAGCAGAACGGCGAGGCGAGCGCATAGAGCGTCCGCTGTGCAAGGTGGACGTTGCGGCAGGCGACATTAAGAAGCAGGTGGGGAACATCGTGAAGGCGGTGAACAGGCAGTACCGCTTCCAGTCGCTGGGCGAATACCGTGCGCTGCTGTCGCTGTACAATGTGACGGTGGAGGAAGCGCGGGGCATCGTGCGTGGACGGGAATACCACGGGCTGGTGTTCTCCGCAACGGATGATGCGGGCAACAAGACGGGCAATCCGTTCAAGTCCTCGCTCTTCGGCAAGTCCGCCGGATATGATGCGCTGCAAAACAAGTTTGCACGCTCCAAGAAAGAGATAAAGGACAGGAAACTCGCTGAAATGACAAAGCGCACCGTATTGGCGGCTTTGGAGGCAACGCACCACCAAGACCGCTTCATAGCCCTGCTCAGGGAAAGAGGCATCGACACGGTGCTGCGCCATACGGAGGACGGGCGCATCTACGGTGCCACCTTCATCGACCACCGCACGGGCTGTGTGCTCAACGGCTCACGCATGGGCAGGGAACTTTCAGCCAATGCCTTGCAGGAACACTTCACGCTGCCATACGCCAACGAGGAGCCAATAACGATGACTGTACCTGCGGAAGAGAGTGTGCCTACTGAAGATAGAAATGCAGTCAGGCCAAAGGCAGAAGAATACACCGACGACTTCCACATCTCAGGTGCAGGGCTTTTCTCGCCCGACGGCTCGACCATCGATCCCGAAGAAGAGGCGTTTATCCGTGCCATGCAGCGGAAGAAGAAAAAGAAGAAGCGTAAGGGACTGGGAATGTAACATCGTATTTTTTATTCACTTCAAAACAAAGGAACAATGTCACAAGAAGACGATTTGAGGGCACTGGCGAAAATCATGGATTTTCTGCGTGCCGTGAGTATTATACTGGTAGTGATGAACGTGTATTGGTACTGCTACAGTGCCATACGGCTGTGGGGAGTGGACATCGGTGTGGTGGACAGGATTCTGATGAACTTCAACCGCACGGCGGGGCTGTTCCATTCCATCCTCTACACAAAGCTGTTCGCCGTACTCCTGCTTGCCCTTTCCTGCCTCGGCACAAAGGGCGTGAAGGGCGAGAAAATCACTTGGAGCAGGATTTGGACGGCACTGGCCATAGGCAGTGTGCTGTTCTTCCTCAACTGGTGGATATTGGCACTGACACTGCCCACGGAGGCGGTGGCTGGACTGTATATCGCCACCATCGGCACGGGCTACGTCTGCCTGCTGATGAGCGGGCTGTGGATGAGCCGTCTGCTGAAACACAATCTGATGGAGGATGTGTTCAACACCGAGAACGAGAGTTTCATGCAGGAGACAAGGCTGCTGGAGAACGACTATTCCGTGAACCTGCCCACACGCTTCTACTACCGCAAGCGGTGGAACAGAGGCTGGATCAACGTGGTCAATCCCTTCCGTGCCTCCATCGTACTGGGCACGCCGGGCAGCGGCAAGTCGTATGCCGTGGTGAACAACTTCATCAAGCAGCAGATAGAGAAGGGGTATTCGATGTATGTGTACGACTTCAAGTTTCCCGACCTCTCCATGATTGCCTACAACCATCTTTTGAACCACCCGGAGGGTTACAAAGTAAAACCGCAGTTCTACGTCATCAACTTCGACGACCCTCGCCGCAGCCACCGCTGCAACCCCATCCATCCGGACTTCATGACCGATATTTCGGATGCCTACGAGAGTGCCTACACCATCATGCTCAACCTCAACCGCACGTGGGTGCAGAAGCAGGGCGACTTCTTCGTGGAATCGCCCATCATCCTCTTCGCTGCCATCATCTGGTTCCTGCGCATCTACGAGGGCGGCAGGTATTGCACTTTTCCCCATGCCATCGAACTGCTCAACCGCCGCTACGAGGATGTGTTTCCCATTCTGACGAGCTATCCCGAACTGGAGAACTACCTTTCCCCCTTCATGGACGCTTGGCAGGGAGGAGCGATGGAACAGTTGCAGGGACAGATTGCCAGTGCGAAGATTCCGCTCTCTCGCATGATTTCGCCACAGCTCTACTGGGTGATGTCGGACAGCGAGTTTACGCTCGACATCAACAACCCCGAAGAGCCGAAGATTCTCTGCGTGGGCAACAACCCCGACCGCCAGAACATCTACGGGGCGGCCCTCGGCCTCTACAACTCCCGCATCGTGAAACTCATCAACAAGAAGGGGATGCTGAAATCGTCGGTCATCATCGACGAGCTGCCCACCATCTATTTCAAGGGACTGGACAACCTCATCGCCACGGCACGAAGCAACAAGGTGGCGGTGTGTCTGGGATTTCAGGACTTCTCGCAGCTGGTGCGCGACTATGGCGACAAGGAGGCGAAGGTGGTGATGAACACCGTAGGCAACATCTTCTCCGGGCAGGTGGTGGGCGAGACGGCCAAGACGCTTTCGGAGCGTTTCGGTAAGGTGTTGCAGAAGCGGCAGTCCATCTCCATCAACCGTCAGGACGTTTCCACCTCCATCAACACGCAGATGGATTCACTCATCCCGCCCAGCAAGATTTCCGGCCTCACGCAGGGCATGTTCGTGGGTGCTGTCTCCGACAACTTCGACGAGCGCATCGAGCAGAAGATTTTCCATGCGGAGATTGTGGTGGACAATGCGAAGGTCGCCGCCGAGACGAAAGCCTACAAGCCCATTCCCGTCATCACGGACTTCACGGACGAGCACGGCAACGACTGCATGAAGGAGAAGGTGCAGGAAAACTACAACCGCATCAAGGACGAGGTGAAGCAGATTGTGAAGGACGAACTGGAGCGCATTGCCAGCGATGAAAGCCTGAAGCATCTGCTGCAGAACAAGTAAGAAAAAGGCGGTAGTGGACAATGATTCCGCTACCGCCTAAAATGAAGAACGCCCTCCAAGTATGCTGCCTTGCGGCTCGCCTGGAGGGCTTATTATATCGTGCTAATTGAAAAGCTCTATCTTTTCTATCAGAGTTGAATGTGCGGTAAATGGAATTACCTTCTTGTGCTGCAATCTTCCGACAATGATTGCGGGATGTACATTGAACTTTTCTGCATAATATCGAATCGTATCAGCAGAAAAATCTCCCTGCCTGATTATCTCGTTTTCCTCTGCCTGAGACAGTAAGGTGCGTGAAGAGAAAGCATCGGCCTCTTCCTCCTTTTCCTTCTGTTTGTCCGCATATTCAATGTCTTCCAAGAATATGTCTTTCTTGCCATGTAGCAGGATGTGTCCCAATTCGTGGAAGAATGTGAACCAGAATATGTCGTTTCTCTTATGTCTTCCCGTCATCTGAATGCAGGGCGCATCATTGATCCATCTTGTGGAGCCGTTGATGGGAGCCTTGGGCAGACAAGGTGTATAAACCAGCTTGACGCCCACCTTGGCACACAGTTCCTGCAATGCCACGGCAAAATCAGCAGGATGCTCAGCACAGAGGCTTTTCATGGCAGGGATAGCTTCACGCAGTGCCTTCTCGGAAAACTCGCAGACTTCCGTTTCTGCTGCCTGCACTTCTCCCTGACGCAGCCATGCGGATATGGCGTGCGGCTCTTTGGTGTTATTGAGGGATATACGGAATGCCACTTTCAACTGTTGGTTCAGGTAGTAGTCTTCCCATGCCCTTTCCGTGCTGACCTGAAAGAACGAGAGCAATGCCTTGACTTTCTCCTCAACCGTCTTTACCATGGGAATCCAGCCCAGTTCCATCATTTTTGCCAAGGGGAACGAACATGCCCATTCGTATGCCAGGGCCAGTTGCTCTTCTCTTTTCTGTCGAGCAACATACTCATCATACCCGCGCTGTATGTTCAGCCAGAAATGTGCGGGAATCTTTGTGACACTCTCGAACGCCACAGCCATATCAGAGGTCACACTACTCTTGCCGCCAATGACGGCAAAGATGGTCTTCTCCGGTTTTGAAGTGCGCACAGCAAACTCCTTTACGCTCATCCCCATCTCTTTCAGTTTGTCTGAAAGGGTGATACCGGGATGAAACTCCACCGGCGGAACGAATTTCTTTAAAGTTGCCATAATACTATACTATTTACCGTGATAATTCACTATTTCTACAATTTCTACTCCTTTTATCTCTATCCAGACATACTTGCCGTTTTCGTCGGTCGGAATAGGGTCTTCATGAGGCTCAAATATCAGCCGATACGGCTGGTCGAGGTCACAAGCCCATTGTCCTTTCCTGTTTTCGCTCAGTTCATGATAGCGTCCTGGCAGGTAACGCACATCTTCCAAGGTGTCGGCTCGATAGAGATCTCGAAGACGCTTCTGGAACAATTCAGCTCTTGTCTGACCAAGTTCCTTTAAGCATTTTCGTGGGTCAGATGCTATCTTCTCCAGTTTCTTGCTCTGAAAGAATATATCCATTGGCTGTCTATATTTGACTTACATATTCTATTATACTTTTCTGCTGCAAAGTTACAACTTTATTTTCAAATAACAGATAGTGTTATTCAAAAATAGGTGATAATTTATGCTTTTTTGGCTAAATCACATCCTTTTACCGCCTCATCCGCTCCAATTCCTCATCCCGTCGAATCTTCTCATTGAGTTTCTTCTGCATCTTGTCGATGAAATAGGTGCGGCTGGGATTCTTGCGCAGTTTGATGGCGGAGTAGTAGCGGTAACACTCCTTGGTGTCGAGTCCGAAGAACTCGTAGAGGGCAGGGGCGAGCACCTTCAAGGGAGTCTCGCCGTTGTCTATACAGCCCATCTCGCTCAGCCCGTAAACCAGCTCCACAAGGTCGAGGGTGTTGCCCGTCCATTGCAGGGACTTCTGTGTTTTGCTTTTTGCTGTGGGGATAACGGTGGGATGGATGTTGGATGTGAGTGGTGGCACTTGGGGAGCTGCAAGGAACTTCTGCATCTTGCGCACAAAGGCAAGGGCTTTGCGTACATATAAGTCGGTCATGCTTTTTCCGGCAGCTGTATACAGCGTGTTATGATACTGCAATTCGTTCTCGGTATATGCCAGTGTAATGGCAGCTTGGTTGCGGTCAGCACATTCATGGCATAACGATATGACTGAGCTTATGAAACCACCGTATGCGGTCTTCAGACAGCCGCTGTCGGCTTCGTTAATCATGGCGAAAAATTCTGTTTCCGCCAATATGAGGTAGTTCATGTTCTTTTTCCATTTGAGGGTTTATAGTTGCTTGTCGTTGTGCGCACACTGATATACAATGCAAAATGCGCTCCCTCAAATAGGAAATCGTGAAGCTATATATGTTTTACACTGATTTATAGCGACATAAACAGCGAAAATATTTTTAGACTGATTTTTCTGAAGGACAAAATGTGTTCACAATCTGAACACGTGTACATTTTCTGAACACGGTTATTGTTCAGAAAATGTACACACATAAGGCTTGTTCATTCTTTTGCGTCGTCAATTCCGTATTCTTCGATTTTGTTGTACAGCGTTGTCCTGCCAATGCCCAATAGTATCGCCGCCAGCTTTTTGTTCCCGTCAGTTTGTTTCAGAGCCCGCAGTATGCGGTCTTTCTCTTCTTCATCACTCTTTAGCGTAAAACCGATGGATGAAGCTGTTTGTTCATTGTCAAGTTCCAGACTATTCTCCGTTATGATATCGCCTTCTGTGTGCAGTACGGCTGACAGAATCTTCTGTTTCAGCTCACGTACATTGCCCGGCCACGGATAGGCGAGCAAGGTTTTACAGGCGGATGTGCTGAAGCCTTGTATGTTCCGTTCCAGTTCCTGATTGGCTATTTCGCGGAAAAACTCAGCCAACGGGATTATGTCCTCCGGACAATCGCGCAGAGGAGGTACTGTTATCACATATTCCTGCAAACGATATAGCAAATCCGGTCTGAAGCGTTTCTCGGCAACGGCTTTATGCAAGTCCTCGTTGGTTGCAGCAACTATACGCACGTTGGCTGCCTTGTCCTCTTTGGCCCCTATCGGTCGGTAACGTCGTTCCTGTATGGCACGGAGCAACATCTGCTGCATCTCCGGCGTCAGGTTACCGACTTCGTCAAGGAATAACGTTCCGCCTTCGGCTTCTTGGAAATACCCGGTTTTATTGGTATCAGCTCCGGTAAATGACCCCTTGAGATGCCCGAAGAAAGCGGATTGCGCCAATGACGGAGATAACGCCCCGCAATCCACCGCAACGAAAGGTTTGTCAGACAGTTTGCTTTGGGCATGGATGTGTTGCGCGATATGCTCTTTCCCTGTCCCGTTTTCTCCAAGTATCAGCACACTCATACGTGTGGCAGCGACAAGGCGTACCCGCTTCTTTATATTCTGATATGCTGCGCCTTGTCGAATAAATATCGGCACTTGGCGTTGCGCCAGTCTGTCCCGTTCTTCCTGTATGGAACGGATTAGCGGTAGCAGTTTGTCTTCCAGCAGAGGTTTCTGTATATAATCTTTTGACCCGAGTTTCATACTCTCTACTGCCGAACCGACTTCACCGTAGTTTGTCATTACGATGAACGGATGACGCATTTCATTTTTGCGCATCCATCTTAACAGTTCTATACTGTCACCCTCGGGTAAACGCAGGTCGGCAAGCACGATGTCATCATCCCCAATCTTGGTCAACAACTTCTTGGCTGTATTGAGATGGTATGCCTGCTCGGTCTTGAAGCCGCCTTTTTTCAGAAGGTTGCAGACATATTCGTTATAGACGGTATTGTCCTCAATCACATAGATTTTCATTGAGCTTCCTCCTTTCGTTTTTGGCGACATTGATGATCATATTACCTTTCTCCAATATGGATGATACCGCACGTTGCAACTCCGCTTCCGAACATTCATTTTCCCGATGCAACAATTCGTATAGTTCCCACAGCGGTTTATCAGCATGAATTACAGCCCAAGAGCTGCGCAGGCGGTGTATCCATTCGCCCAAAGCCATGCGGTCGCCTCTTGCTCCGGCATTCCTTACGTCCTGCACGTCCTTCTCAGTTTCGGTTATCAGGCGGTCAAGCATTGCCGCCTTGTCACCGTAAGCAAGAAGGGAGGCCAGATCAGGTATTTCCTCTTTGCTGGTGTTGGCTGAAAGGCATTTTTCCGATGCCTCAATCAGTTCTGACAGTGAGAATGGTTTGAACAGGCAGGCTGTAAAACCTTGCGCTGTCAGTTCCTCAGCTTCGCAACTGCCGGATGCAGTTGCCACAATGACGGGTATCTCTTTTGAGTTGCCGACGCTTGATGAACGCATCAGTTCCAATACCTCAAAGCCGTTCATCTCCGGCATCTTCAAATCCACGATTGCTAAATCATAATGCCGTGTGCGCAACGCCTCCATCATATCACCGACATTGCTGAAGGTGTCGCAATGCACTCCGACACTGGCATACATCTCTTTTACCATGCCCAGCACTATCTCGTTGTCATCAAGTGCGACAACCGAATACGTCTTTTCAAGGCGTTGTTCTGACCGTAATTCCGGCTTTTCGGCAATGGCATCCGCAACCAACATAGGTATTCGTACTGTAAAACGGCTACCTTTCCCTTTCTCGCTTTCAACCCGTATTGTTCCGCCAAGCATATCAACAATCCGTTTCACGATACTTAAACCCAGACCGAATCCGTCTTGTGTGGCTGCATTGGACAGGCGTTCAAATGGATCGAATATCCGTTGTTGCTCTTCTTTGTTCATCCCGCTGCCGGTGTCTTCCACGCTTAACACAAGGTAGCCTTCTGTATGGCAAAGACGGAATGATACGCTTCCGGATTGTGTAAACTTGACAGCATTGGACAACAGGTTGTTGCCGATATGAATGACACGTTCTTTATCACCTGCCAAAATAACGTCCGAATCACATTCGATTGTCAGTTTAAGGTCTTTCTTCTCTGCTTGTGGAAGGAATTCCGCATTAAGCATCTCGGACACGCTTTGCAGGCGAAACGGAGATACTTTTGGTTGCTCCTTCCCGTTTTCCAGCCTGAAAAATTCAAGCAACGAGTTCAGCATGGTTGTCATATGCCGGGATGCCTGTAACATATTCACTGAATAACGACCGGCACATTCTGCATCGTTTTCATGTATAAGCTCTGCGTAGCCGTTTATCGCTGTCAATGGTGTGCGCAGCTCATGGGTAATGGTATGCACGGCTTTCTTACGGGAAGCTATCAGTTCCTCATTTGCACGGACAGACTGTTGCAATCGCCCTATCAGTTCTTCCGTTTCCTTTTCATAACGGTTGATTCTTCTGTTATTGCGGTGTATTATGATGTAGGATATGAGCAGCAATACCAAGGCAATGGCGGTCATGCTCCCGACAAGCATATACGAGTTCTCCCGCATGGTCATTATCTCGGCCTCACGATTTTGCAGGTCTTGATATACTTTTGTGTCCATATGGGAGATAAGTTCTTGTAACCGGTAATTCAATTCTCCGTTGCGGGCGGCAAGGCTGTCGGCGTGTTCCGACAGGCGGCGGCTTTGTGTACGCTGTTGTGCTATTGCATCGCGGTGGAGCGTATAGAGCATAGTCGTGGCTGTTGTCTGCTTCGGCTTTTCTTTTTTGCCGAAAATGCCAAGAAATCCCTTGCGTTTTGGCTTGACAGGCTGCTCCTGCGCACTCTTTTTTGCAATGACCGGAACCTGTCCGGCAATCTTCTTGTTAATGGAATCTTGCTTTTCAAGAACTTGCACGATTTTCCGCATCTGCACTTCTTTATCTTCCAGTAGAAAGCGCAGACTGTCTATCCGTTCAGACGGGTAGGTCTTCTTAAAACCGCACAATATGCTGTCCATCACCATACGTTGGGAGTGGTAGTTCTCCAAATCATTGGCATCCCATTCCAATATGGTTTCCCCAAGCAGAGAAAACTCTATCATTTGAACATATGCAGAATGTAACTGAAGGCGGAACCTATCTATCTGTCGGTTTTCTTCTTCAAGTCCTTCCAGTTTCTGCCATTCATAGAAACTGGTATATGCGATACATCCGACAAGAATGGAGATAAGTATATATCCCAACCGTATTGCCTTATAGAAATTTCCTGACCGCTCCATTATTTTAATGACATTGATTTTTGGAACATGAATAAAAGTTTATCTTTTTCGTTCATGCGGATATTATCAGAATAACCGTCTTTTGTTATTTG
>OGKE01000345.1_pt1 | contig 49704 bp, 43 predicted proteins | sample 1572341 | NCBI WGS metagenome assembly OGKE01 (sample SAMEA2582091, study PRJEB24529) | metagenome | biome: Human gut stool | place: China | collected 2011
CCTGACCAAGTATAAGTCCAAGCCCGACAGCCGACTTGATGCTTCCCGTTAAAACCGTTCCCGATTCTGTGATTCCGACATGAAGCGGATAATCTGTCTTTGCGGAAATAAGCTCATGTGCCCTTACACACATCATTACATTTGAGGATTTTATGCTTATGACAAGATTATCATAGTCCATATCCTCTATTATACGCACCTTGTCTAAGGCGCTCTCAACCAGCCCCTCTGCCGTCACTCCGCCATACTTTTCCACAAGATTCTTCTCAAGCGAGCCTGAGTTGACCCCGACGCGGATAGGTATATTTCTCTCCTTCGCGACATCCACAACAGCCTTTATCCTGTCTAAGCTTCCGATATTACCCGGATTGATACGGATTTTATCCACGCCGTTTTCCATAGCCGCAATCGCGAGCCTGTAATCAAAATGTATATCTGCAACAACCGGGATGTGAACTCTCTTTTTTATCTCCCCAATAGCCTGCGCAGCCTCCATAGTCGGAACTGCACATCTTATTATCTCACAGCCTGCAGCCTCGAGTCCTGCAATCTGCTCCACCGTGGCGTCCACATTCTCTGTTCTGGTGTTTGTCATTGACTGAATCGCTATAGGATTATTTCCGCCAATCAGCACACCACCGATATTTATAACGCGCGTGTGTTTTCTCTCAATCGAATTATTATAATTCTTCATATATGCTCCTTTCCGGACACGTTCTCACTCCTTGATTTGCACAACTGTTTACCGTAAAATTTGAATTTTGCAATAGCCTGTCTGTTACACCGGGTAAGGTGTCAGAACAGCTTGGTAATATCGTTAAACAATATAAAGAACATCAATATCATAAGCAATGCCATGCCTATAAGATGTACCAGTCCCTCCTTCTTCTGGTCGACAGGCTTTCCTCTCACTGCCTCTATCAGCAGGAATAAAAGCCTTCCCCCATCAAGAGCCGGAATAGGAAGCAGGTTCATAACACCAAGGTTGGCGCTTATCATTACTACCCAGTTGGCAAGATTTAAGATTACATAGAACACTCCATCCGGCTTGCTCTGCTCAACCACATCGCTGATTGCCGACACAATTCCGACCGGGCCTGCTACATCGTCCTTGGTCACCTTGCCGGTGAATAACATCTTAAGGCTCTCAAATACCGTATTTATCCAGTACTTCACCTCAATGGCGCTGTATTTCAGTGTCTGAATAGGATTGACCTTCACGCGCGCCGCAGAAAATGACATTCCTGTCTCGTAATAAGCATTATGGTTAAGCACCGGCGTAACCGTGAGGTCGACAACCTCCCCATCACGGAACACTGCAACATTTATCTTTCCGCCTCCACAGCTTCTTATCGCCTGAATAGCCTCATCAGTGGATTTTATAGCCACGCCGTTCACCTGAATTATCTGGTCATTGGTCTTAAAGCCCGCAAGTGCAGCCGCGCCCGTCTGTGTGAGTCCTGAGATAACCGCGTTCTCCCCAAGATATACACCGAGCTGGTAGACGTCCTCCTCTATATATCTTGGAACAACTGTCGTCTCATACTTAGCACCGTCACGCTCATAGGTTATGTTGAGTGTCTTTCCGGTATGAAGCTGATAATACAGACTGTATTCCTTATAAAAATGTATTCTTTTACCATTTACCGAGGTGATGACATCCCCTGCCTGAAGCCCTGCCTCCTCGGCAGCGCTTCCCTCCGTCACGCTGTACAGCTTACATGGGTCATAGCCAATGCTTCCGATTATGAATACCGCCATTATAAACGCGAGAAGAAAATTAAAAATAGGTCCTGCAGCTATAACGGAGATTCTTCTCCAGACGGATTTCGAGGTAAAGAGCTTATCCTTGTCAAGCTCACTTATCCCATCCTCACTTCCATCCTCCCCCGCCATAATGCAGGCTCCTCCAAACGGCAGAAGCTTGAGGGAAAAAAGTGTTCCTTTTTTCTTAAATTTAAGTATTGTAGGACCAAGTCCAAGTGCGAACTCGCTCACCGCTATTCCGTTCGCCCTTGCAACTATAAAATGTCCGAACTCGTGAATGATTACAATGATGCTGAGAATAATAATTGCGATAATAATATTCAAGTTGTAATATCCTCCTCAAAAATACGTTAATAAACCGCATACACACATAATGCAGCTACGCTCACCCGACATACATGCACATTACACGGTGCCTCTAATAACGGCTCCTTATAAACTCATAAGCTGCCGCCTCCGTATCAAGAATCTGCTTTACATCAGGATTATCAATATATTCTATGTTAGTCATAGTTTGTTCTATTATATCAATAATATCAAGATATTTTATCTTTCTGTCAAGGAACATCGCAACTGCAAGCTCGTTGGCAGCATTGAACATGGTAGGAACATTTCCGCCCTTTCTTCCTGCTTCATAAGCAAGTGCAAGTCCTCTGAAATTAATCATATCCGGCTTCTCAAAGGTAATCTGGTTAAGCTTCCAGAAATCAGGGTGCTGTGTGTCAAGAAATCTTCTCTCAGGATAATAGAGTGCATACTGTATAGGCAGCCTCATGTCCGGCGTTCCAAGCTGTGCCATAACTGCTCCATCCTCGAATTCCACCATCGAATGTATAACACTCTGAGGCTGGACTACAACCTGGACCTGGTCAAGCTCCACACCAAAAAGCCATCTTGCCTCCATGACCTCAAGCCCCTTATTGACCATCGTTGAGGAATCTATGGTAATCTTCCTGCCCATCGCCCAGTTAGGATGCTTAAGTGCGTCCTCCACCTTGATATCCCTCATCTGCTCAATGGTTCTTCCCCTGAACGGTCCGCCTGAGGCTGTGAGAAGTATCTTGTGGATTTTATTTTGTCTCTCACCATTAAGACACTGGAATATAGCGCTATGCTCGCTGTCAACCGGGAGAATCCTTACTCCCTTTTCTGCAGCAAGCTTCATAATAATGTGTCCTGCTGTTACAAGTGTCTCCTTATTTGCAAGGGCAATATCCTTACCCGCATTGATAGCCTCAATAGTAGGAACTATTCCCATCATGCCGACAACCGCAGTGACAACAATCTCCGCCTGTTCCATTGCAGCGGCATGGATAAGTCCGTCCATCCCTGTTCCGTATTCTATTCCCGTCACATCTGAAAGTCTTGCTCTTAGCCTGGCAAGCGCCTTATCATCCGCCATTGAGACGAAGGACGGTCTAAACTCCCTCACCTGCTGCTCCAAAAGCTCAACATTATTCCCCGCTGACAGGGCAACAACTTTGATATCGTTGTTTTTTCTCACTACATCAAGAGTCTGGGTTCCTATTGAACCGGTAGACCCAAGTACAGATATATTTTTCAAAGCAAAAACCTCATTTCCGGGCAAACTTAAGTATCCTTAAAACACAGCTTAAAATTCATAAATACATTTTTTAACTTAACGCCCTGAATATTTCAATCACAATATACACCACCGGTGCGGTAAAAATTGTGCTGTCAAACCTGTCCATAATACCGCCATGCCCCGGGATAAGCTTACCGTAATCCTTCACCGAATGATCTCTTTTGATTGCCGATGCCGCCAAATCTCCGATAATGGAGATAACCGCCCCAACACCGCATGCTACAGCAAATACAACCGGAGCATTGATGCTTATTCTCGAGTTAATCACCGCTCCGTATATTCCGCCTATGAGCATAGGACCGATGATTCCTCCGATTGCTCCCTCAACGGATTTCTTAGGGCTGAGTACCGGTGTCATCTTGTGCTTTCCGAACCTTACACCCACGAAATATGCACATGTGTCGGCAATCCATGAGCAGATGAATACAAGCCATACATAGAAATTGCCATCAGGAAGCAGGCGTATCCTATATATAAACGATATCATAACCGCCACATATACAACCGCAAAGAATCCCATCGCCGCCTGATCAGCCTTGTACTTAGGAAACGAAATGACATACCCTGCCATCACACAGATAAGCCCTGCTGCCAGACAGAGAAGCATAAATTCATTCTGTCCCAGCCACATGCATACATAATATGACACAGCAAAAAGGTAGCCTATGATTCCGATTACACTCTTCTCAATATGATAAACCTTATATAGCTCATACATTCCGGCAAGCGAAATTGCAAGGGTGAGAATAAATAAATATGGTCCGCCGAATATAAGTCCGGCTCCGACTATAACAGTAAGCACTGCTCCGCTCGCTATTCTAACCAACATACCTACTCCTCCTTCACGCCGCCAAAGCGTCTGTCACGCTTATTGTATTTTCTGATTTCCTCAATAAGATAATCCATATTGAAATCCGGCCATAACACCTCCGGAAAATCGAACTCTGAGTATGCACACTGCCATAACAGATAGTTGGATATTCTCTTCTCTCCGCTAGTCCTTATAAGGAAATCCGGGTCCGGAATATCCCTGGTATCAAGGTGAGCCGAAATCATATCCTCAGTGATTGTATCAGGGTCTATTCCCTTCTCAATACACTCCTTCGTAAGCTCCCTCACAGCTCTTGTTATCTCATCCCTTGAGCCGTAGTTGAGTGCTATCTGGAAATTAAGACCTGTGTTATTCTTAGTTGCCTCCTCAAGCTCATCAATCTTATCCACTATATCCTGTGCAAGCTCATCGCGTCTGCCAAGAATCCTGACGCGCATATTGTCCTTATTGCTCCGCTTGATGCAATCTGTCAGATAATTTCTGAGGAGCTTCATAAGTCCTGTCACCTCCGACTCTGAGCGCTTCCAGTTCTCCGTAGAAAAAACATATATGGTAAAATACTTAACACCAATGGCATCCATATCCCTGCAGGTCTGCTCAATAACCTTACAGCCCTGTGAATGTCCAAAGTTGCGCGGCATCATTCTCTTCTTAGCCCATCTTCCGTTTCCGTCCAAAATAATCGCAATATGATTCGGTACGTTCATTCCTAGTTTTTCATTAAATGTATCCAATTGTGCCTCCCTATTTACACAAAATAGGCTGTCACCGATGTGTATTGCATCCGTAACAGCCTTCAATATTCCCGGTATTGATTCTTATACAGTAAGAATCTCCTTAGACTTAGCCTCTACAGCCTTATCAATCTCTGCAATGTACTTATCTGTGAGCTTCTGAACATCTTCCTCAATGTTCTTGTACTCATCCTCAGAGATAATATTATCCTTATTCTGCTTCTTGAAGAAATCGTTGGCATCTCTTCTTACATTTCTCACAGCAACCTTGGCATTCTCGCCCTTCTTCTTGATATCCTTGACAATCTCCTTACGTCTGTCCTCTGTAAGCTCAGGGAAGATAAGACGTATAACCTTGCCATCGTTAGTAGGTGTGATACCTATATCAGATACAAGAATCATCTTCTCTATTTCCTTTATAAGACTTGACTCCCAAGGCTGAATCTGAATCATTCTTGCCTCAGGTACGGAAACATTGGCAACCTGCTGAAGCGGTGTAGGTGTTCCCCAGTAATCCACTCTTATCTTATCAAGAATATGCGGATTTGCTCTTCCTGCTCTTATTGTTGCATAATCCTCAAGCAATGTATCAATTGTCTTATTCATCTTCTCTTCAAATTCTTTAATATCTGCCATAATGTCCTCCAAAATTATAATTCATAGTTTAATTATTTTTATGTAACTGTGTGATACCTGATTATTAACAAATGCTATATACAAATATCAATGCTCAGCTTCAGGCTGTCTGTTAAGCTGTAACAACCGTTCCATTAATCTTTCCGTCAACAGTGTTGACAATGCTGTTCTCCTCATTGAGTCCGAAGATAACAAGCGGCATCTTATTCTCCATGCACATAACCGAAGCTGTCATATCAATTACTCCAAGCTTTCTGTCGACAACCTCCTGAATCGAGAGCGTGTCGAACTTCTTCGCATTCGGATTAAGCTTCGGATCGCTGTCATACACTCCGTCGATAGCCTTTGCAAGAAGAATGGCGTCTGCCTCCATCTCAATCGCACGTAGAACAATTCCTGTATCTGTTGAAAAATAAGGATGACCTGTGCCGCCTGCAAAGAATACAATCTTACCCTGCTTAAAGCACTCATTAGCTAAATCCTTGGAAAAGAGCTTGGTCATGGAGCCACATGCAAAAGGTGTGAGTATCTCTGTCGAAAGTCCTACAGAGCGGAACATCTCTGAAACATATATACAGTTCATAATCGTTGCAAGCATTCCTATCTGGTCTGCCTTGGTTCTGTCCATATTCTCACTGGAACGTCCTCTCCAGAAGTTACCGCCACCGATAACAATTCCTATTTCCTTGCCAAGTGCCGATACCTTCTTGACCTGCCCGGCAATCGCAAGCACGGTAGCTTCATCAAAACCTGTCTTTTTCTCACCGGCAAGAGCCTCGCCGCTTAATTTTAACATAATTCTGTCCAGCTTCATCTTAATTTACTCCTATATTTTATTTTTATAAGGCAGATATTTTAAAAATCCACCTGTCTATAATTCAGCAATGCTGAACTAATCTGTCCATATATGTGCTGTCAAAATCCGGTATATAGCTGCAACTACTTCACACTGCCCGCGTCAATATGCTGTATAACAGATGAAGTCCTCGTAATCGGAAGCATATCGGCTCCAAGCTTACGCAGCTCTTCTATAAGCTCAGGAAGCATCTCAACCGTGACATCAAGTGCATTCGTGTCATGCAGCAGGACAACTGAGACATCATACTTATCAACACCCTTAAGAACCCTGTCAATCATCTCGTCCGCCGGGAATTCCTTTCCCTCCGCATCACCCGAAAGCGCATTCCAGTCATAATAGGTAATATTCCTGTCATTCAGATACTTAATGAATTTCTCCATAGGAACATTGCTTACAGTGTTGCTTGAGCCTCCCGGAAACCTGTACAGCGTAGGGCTTACTCCGGTTATGCTCTCTATATGATTATAGATTTTCTCAAAATCCCTGCCAAACGCCTCAACAGAGCTGTATACCTTACTGTAATCGTGCGAATATGAATGCATTCCAAGCGTATGTCCGTCACCCACTATTCTACGGTAGACATCATCATATCCATCCTTACCCACGGTGAAAAATGTCGCCTTGATTCTGTACTGCTGTAAGATATCGAGAAGCTTCTCCGTGTTGTCACTTGGTCCGTCATCAAAGGTGAGATACACAACCTTATGTCCTTCCTCAAGAACCTCCTGCTCAGACGGGAGCTTATCAACCGGTTCCTTAGATACCGTATAATCCTCATTCTCATCACCGGACGGCTGTTCTCCAGCATCAACCTGATTACCGGATACATGCGGCAAATTCACCGCATTGCCCCTTATATCATTCTGCTTATTGACCCTAATAAATAAAATAACACAAAATGTTATGAGTATCAATATTAATAATAATAAAAAAACTATAATGCCGGTGCGAAACGCCCTGTTTCTGCTTCTCTTATGCCTGTTTCCGGCATTCCACTGTTTCCTGGTGCTCACACTGCCCTGAATGTTTCTGTAATTAATTTCTTTCATAGCCATCACCCTATATTGCAGACATTGCCTGCCGTACTGCTCTAAAAAGCAGCTTTCATTTTATATATTTCGTTTTTTACTCACCTGAATGTTTATCATACCACATTTTCTTAAATATTTGAAGCCTATTTTTATCCTGCTTCCGCATAGTATAATACATGCCATCAGATATGCCTGTCTCTTTGGTGCCGGTTCTGCAGTATTCTCCGATATTTTCACAAACTCTTGTAATACACTTTATTGCATGATAGTATGAATATAAATTTCCAAGTCATTTTCAACAAGGAATCATGCAAACAGAAACTGACAGAATTAATAATCAAAGAAAAAAGAGGTTTATTTGTATGAATAGAGCTGAATTAAAAACAATATTAAAGAAAAATCATGTTCCTGATTTTAAGTATAATCTCGATGGTGCCGGACGGGATGATGAAAGATTATGCTTAATATATGATAATGGTATATGGCAGGTTTATTATAGCGAAAGAGGAGTAAAGACTACCGATAAGCATTTTAATTCTGAATCAGAAGCCTGTCAGTTTATTTTGCGTAAGCTTGTACCATTTTCTGTCTTGTCACCCGATTACAAAAAATGATTAAATTAAAAATACAGTGAGCAATGCTTAGAAATTTATACCAAATATATTTTAAACCGGATACACAAATAAAAAATGCGGAGGAAAAAAGATGGAATTTCGCCCTTGTATAGACATACATAACGGTAAGGTAAAGCAGATTGTCGGCGGCAGCCTCGCGGATAAAGGTGACTACGCCAGAGAAAATTATGTATCGGAGGCCGATGCCGCATATTTTTCAGATTTATACTACAACCTTGGAATACTCGGTGGACACGTCATCATGCTGAACTCTTCGGCTTCCCCATACTATGATGACACGAAAAAACAGGCTGTTTCCGCCCTGTCCCGTCACCCCGGCTTTCTACAGATAGGTGGCGGAATCAATGCGGACAACGCCACAGAATTCATTGAAGCCGGAGCTTCACATGTAATTGTCACATCATATGTCTTCCGTGACGGATATATAGACTACGACAGATTGAAATTACTTGTGAAAAAGGTTGGAAAAGAACATATCGTGCTCGATTTAAGCTGTAAGAAATTTGAAAATGAATACAGGATAGTCACTGACCGCTGGCAGAAAATGACTGACACATGTGTCACCCCGGCACTGCTCGATGAGCTTTCCGGATACTGTGACGAATATCTCATTCACGCCGTTGACGTTGAGGGAAAATGCCATGGTATAGAGACAGAACTTGTGCGTCAGCTTGCACAGTATGACGGGCTGCCGCTGACATACGCCGGCGGTGTCGGCTCATTCGATGATCTTGCGCAATTAAAAGAGCTTGGCAGGTCAAAAATCAACGTAACCATCGGAAGCGCACTCGATTTGTTCGGTGGAAGCATGAAGCTTGATGAGGTGCTGAAGTTCATTGTGCAGTAATAATTCACCATATCATATCAATAATTCATCTTACCTTCAAAGATATTCATAATAACTGCAAAAGGCGATGGGTTTTTTCTCCCCATCGCCTCTTTTTTAAGCTTGAGTAGTCAGTATTAAAACATTCAATTTTTACAGATTAATATGGATAAAACGCCGCATCCTCCGCAAATTCGGTATATTGCATAGAACAAGCACCCCCGTGATACTATTTTTCTTCATACAACTGGTGAAACTAAAACTTCAAGCCGCATATAATCAAAAAGACCGGTCTTTAAGTATAAAGACCGGTCTTATTTTTGTGCATACTACAATTAAATTATTCAATTACTCTTCCCAGTTATGCCATACTTCCTGAACATCGTCATCGTCATCAAGAAGGTCAAGTATCCTGTTCATCTGCTTGATATCCTCATCAGATGTGAGTGTCACATAGTTCTGAGGAAGCATTGTAACCTCAGCCTGTGCCATCTTGATTCCGAGAGCCTCAAGAGCCTCTCTCACAGCACCGCAGGAATCCGGGTCTGTAAGAATCTCGAAGCTGTCATCATCCTCGTCGAAATCCTCTGCGCCTGCATCAAGAGCTGCCATCATAAGCTCATCTGCATCCATGCTGCACTCTTCCTTGTCAATGATAATCTGCCCCTTCTTGTCGAACATGAAGGATACACAGCCCTGCGTGCCTATGCTTCCGCCGCCCTTTGTGAATGCACTGCGGACATTGGCTGCTGTTCTGTTCTTATTATCTGTAAGACACTCAACGATGATGGCTGTGCCGCTTGGACCATAGCCCTCGTATGTAGCAACCACATAGTTGGCTGCGTTGCTGTCTCCGGCTGCCTTCTTAACACTTCTGTCGATAGTGTCATTAGGCATGTTGTTGGCCTTAGCCTTGGCAATAACATCACGAAGCTTGCTGTTATTGTTAGGATCCGGACCGCCCTCCTTGACAGCTATCATAAGCTCTTTACCTATTCTTGTAAAAATCTTACCCTTTGCTGCGTCATTCTTCTCTTTCTTATGCTTAATATTGGCAAATTTTGAATGTCCTGACATATTACTTTACCTCTTCCTTGTAATCCTTAATGCTGAAGCTGTAGCGTCCCATCTTGTCCTTGCCAAGGCATACTACCTTGACAACATCGCCAAGTGTGAGAACGTCCTCTACGTGTTCGATTCTCTCCTTGCTTATCTTGGAAATGTGAACCATTCCCTCCTTGCCAGGAGCGAACTCTAAGAATGCACCGAACTCCTTGATGCTTACAACCTTGCCCTCAAATACCTGTCCCTCTTCATAATCTGTTACAATAGTCTGGATGTACTTGATGGCCTTGTCCATCATAGCCTTATCTGTTCCGCATACAGATACAGCGCCGTCATCTGTAATATCAATCTTAACACCTGTCTCATCGATGATTGCGTTGATTGTCTTTCCTCTCTGTCCGACAACATCACCAATCTTAGCAGGGTCAATCTGAATCTGTACAATCTTAGGAGCGTAAGGACCAACTTCCTTTCTAGGCTCTGCAATAGCCGGCTTCATGCAGGTATCCATGATGAACATTCTTGCCTCACGGCATCTTGCAATAGCACCCTCAACGATAGGTCTTGTAAGACCATGAATCTTAATATCCATCTGGATAGCAGTGATACCATCTGTTGTACCTGTTACCTTGAAGTCCATATCTCCGAAGAAATCCTCAAGACCCTGGATATCGGTAAGAAGTACATAGTCATCATCTGTCTCACCTGTCACAAGACCACAGGAGATACCTGCTACCATCTTCTTAATAGGAACACCTGCTGCCATAAGTGACATACAGGAAGCACATGTTGAAGCCATCGATGTTGAACCGTTAGACTCAAATGTCTCGGATACTGTTCTGATTGCGTATGGGAACTCCTCCTCCGATGGAAGTACAGGTACAAGAGCCCTCTCTGCAAGAGCACCATGTCCGATTTCACGGCGTCCCGGTCCTCTTGAAACCTTAGTCTCACCTACTGAGTAAGCAGGGAAATTATAGTGGTGCATATATCTCTTAGATGTTGTGTCATCAAGACCATCAAGCTTCTGTGCCTCAGATAAAGGAGCAAGTGTACATACATTACATATCTGTGTCTGTCCTCTTGTGAACATGGCAGAACCATGAACTCTAGGGATGATATCAACCTCCGCTGCAAGTGGACGGATCTGTGTAATCTCACGGCCATCCGGTCTCTTGTGATCCTTTAAAATCATCTTGCGGACAGTCTTCTTCTCATACTGGTAAACAGCCTCATCGATAAGCGGAAGCCAGTCCTCCTTGTCTGCGAAGCACTCGGCAAGCTTGTCCTTTAAGTTTCTGATTCTCTCTTCTCTTACCTGCTTCTCAGGAGCGAACATAACAACCTCCATCTCAGCAGGAGGAACGATTTCCTTGATAGCTGCGAATAATTCCTCAGGAATTGCACAGCTTGTATACTCATGCTTAGGCTTACCGCACTCGGCAACAATCTTGTCGATGAAGGCGATAACCTGCTGGTTAACCTCATGTGCCTTGTAGATAGCCTCAACCATCTTAGCCTCAGGTACTTCGTTGGCGCCTGCCTCAATCATGATAACCTTATCTCTTGTCGAAGCAACTGTAAGCTTAAGGTCTGATACTGCGTTCTGTGATGCGTTAGGATTGATTACGAACTCACCATTTATAAGACCAACCTGTGTTGTGGCACATGGTCCGTCGAATGGAATATCTGAAATAGCAACCGCGATAGCAGAACCTAACATAGCGGTAAGCTCCGGTGCACACTCAGGATCAACCGACATAACCATGTTGTTGAGTGTGACATCATTTCTGTAATCCTTAGGGAAAAGAGGCCTCATAGGTCTGTCGATAACTCGTGATGTGAGGATGGCATTCTCAGAAGCCTTACCCTCTCTCTTGTTAAAACCTCCCGGAATCTTACCTACGGCATATAACTTCTCCTCATACTCAACTGATAATGGGAAGAAATCAATACCATCCCTTGGCTTCTCAGAAGCTGTAGCTGTGGATAATACTGTTGTATCTCCGTAATGCATAAATGCGGCACCGTTAGCCTGTGCGGCAACTCTTCCGACATCAACTGTAAGTGTTCTGCCGGCTAATTCCATAGAAAAACTCTTATACATGTCCTGTCTCCTCTTCGTCATATTTTTTAATATCTCGCAGAAGAAACCGAAACAACTGAAAAGCACACGCACATTTCATGTATTTTTCAGAAGTCTCGGAAAATTTCTCCTGCGTGTTCGGCAAATACTGCCTTAAACGCCAGTAAGCCCAAAAAGGACTTATTAACGCATAAAAGGGCGGATAAACTCCGCCCTCCCATAATTACTTTCTGATTCCTAAACGTGCAATCAAAGAACGGTAAGCTTCAACATCATTCTTCTTGAGATACTCAAGCAGACCTCTTCTCTGACCAACCATCTTAAGAAGACCTCTTCTTGAATGATGATCCTTCATGTTGGACTTAAGATGCTCTGTAAGCTCGTTGATTCTCTCTGTTAAAAGAGCGATCTGAACCTCAGGTGATCCTGTGTCGTTAGGTGTTCTTCCGTAAGCGGCAATAATCTCTGCCTTCTTTTCCTTAGATATCATAGTGATATTCCTCCATATAATAAAATAATATAATCGCCGGTAACCAAGCCATAGGTTGGAGTAATCCAAAGGCATAGCTACGGCTGTAACATACGTTGTAATAATAGCACGATGATTGTTAAAATGCAAGAACTATTTTTAATATTTATGTTCGTGCATTCCCCCATACGTTCTGGTGTAAATATTGTTCAATCAGCCTTGATAATGAATATCAATTCACTCCGTTTCATCCAGATAAATCTGCACACGCGAATCTATAAGCTTAAGAGCCTGCTCAAGCGTCTTATCATGTTCAAAATACGGCTCAAGCTCCTCAAACACTATGCTCTGGATAACCGTATTCTCTGCCGGGAAAGGCACACACATTTCAAGGTACGGAATAAAATCTTCAATTCCATATCCCGTCACCGACACATAATCATCTCCAATATATTTCAATGATTGAACCTCATCACCCAGAAAGGCTTCAATGAGCTCCCGTACCTCTTCTTTATGGATTGTGTTTACATTGACAGCGATAACACCATCATCGCGTAAATAATTACCATTTCCCTGCGATGTCGGATATCCAATATATTTATAGCCTGATTTTTCAAGGTACTCTAAATAATCCTGATAACTATCTTCATCATGTATGTTGCCTCTGCTCACGCCACCTATTTGATATGTCTTTTTCTTATCTACATCAACATCATCGATGCTTGTCAGCTCATAGTCCCCAAACGTCTCTATAAACCTTTTGACATCATCACTTGCAAACCTGCTTTGTCTCTTTTCCCAGTCAATGAAAAATGAATCTGTCAAATTCAATCGCGTTATCAATTTAAAGCTTATCTGTGATGAGCACAACGAATTGCCTATTTTTATGCATGGGTATATGTCTCCTGCCAGCACTGAATCCATAAACTGCTCATGCGTCCATGTGTTTTCTTTGATAGAGTCTTCATGAACAATAACGCTCTCCATATATATACCCTGCGGCACACCATAGAACACGTCACCTACCATGCCTACTTTAACTGCACTCCCAATAAGCTTTTCTTTGTTTTCCAAGCCAATGATATCCTCCATGTCAGCAAGCATTCCCTTATCAACCATATTAAACATTTCATCCCTGCTTACAAGCATTACATCAGGGCCATTGCCCGCCGCAAATTCAGCATATATTCTGTTCTTATCAGTGTCACCGCTTGCATCCGCAAAGGAGACAGACATATTTCTATTGTCCATCTTAGCCTGTGTAATCGCCGCCTTCAGCCGCCTTGAATCTCCAAGCAAATCTGCAACCTCAATTGCACTATCGTTGACCATTTCACTTTCCGAAGTACTCACTATCCACTCACCGGAGCCGTCCTTGAATCTGATATATGGCTTGGCATTGCACCAGAGCATCAGCAAACTGCTGTTATTGTAATAACCTAAGTCCTCCAGATTACAACACTCCGTCCTGTCACCTGTAACTATATCCCAGCTAATCACTTTATTTTCTGATATATAATAAATCCTGCTGCCATGCATCACCACCGGCTTCATGGCACCATTGTCTTCAATACCTCCCAATTTTCTGACTGAATTGCTTTCATTATCATAGCAGACTATATCAACACACTTTTTGTGGCTCATATATATCGGAAACAGATAGTCCCCATCCTGTGTTCTTATAGGACTACGAAATATTGAATTTTGCGGTTTCTGATACTGATTGAGCAGATTACCCTCACCATCAAACACGTAGAGAAAATTGACATCGTAATATTTATCCATCGGTAAATAATATATACAGCCATCGTCCGCCAGATAGACCTGATTTTCTCCATTTCCAATAAATCCGGCATCCAGAAATAAATCATTATCTTTTACAAAAGAAGTCATATCTATCTGTTTGACTATTTTTTTATCCTCTATGTAGGACCAATAACGATTGCGTACCAGTTCTTCATCAGCATTATAATAGCCCTCCTCCAAATCAAGCATCAATATTCCTTCCTCCGGCATGCAGGCTCCAAATACCAGATAATACGGTGCCATGTAGCCTATATCGCTCATTGTAAATTCGCTGTGTACCGACCTTGTCATATCCGTAAGATTGACGCTGACACAGGCATACCTGCTGTTCTGGCTTTCTTTATTATACAGCTCGTAAAGATAATATACCTTTTCACCAAACTGTCCCAGATATATACTCATAAAAACACTCTCATCCGAACTAACCATATCCGAAATATCAATCAGATTAAACTTATCCATCCATATTGTCCAATTCCTGGCAACATTTTCCTGTACCTGAAACTCCTGCCCACGCCAGTCCACCGTACTTTCCTCTGTCCCATATGTACCTTGCTCACTTACCTTTTCCTTGGCACATGCGGACAAACATAATAAAAGTAATACAACCCATATAAAACGTATTTTCTTCAAATCTGCCCCTCCTTGGTAAAAATCATTTTTTATTGCAACTCATCCAGATAAATCTGCACACGGTCATCAATAACAGACGCTGTCTCCTCAGCGGTCTTACCGCCTGAATAGTATGCCTCCAGCTCCTCCCAGACAATTTGTTCTATCTGAGGATATTTCTTCGGAGCAGGAACACATTTTTCCAACAAATCATTCACCTCATCCAGCGATGTACTGCCATCATCAAAAAGCGGCATCTCCTGTCCCTGCCAATACGCCTTATCCTCATCAAATACTACATTCTCCGTTGGCAATGGAATTATCGGCATACCTTCACCGAATGAGACAGCGTCCTGAACTTCCCTGCCCAAAAAGCACTCAAGATAAGCGGCTACAGCCTCATTCGCAGTTGTGGCTGCATTGACAACCAGCATACCTCCAGCTTCAAGATAATTTCCACAACCCTGCCGCGAAGGAAATCCTACATAATGCCACCCTGTATTTCCCCTTATTCCTGTGAAAGAATTTATCAGATCAAGACTTGATATTGAGGTTAGAATCAACGCATCAGACGGTTTATTATCATCTTCATCCAATTGTTCTGCCTGACAGTTGCCAAGATATTCAATCAGCTTTATAAAACGTTCATCCTCAAAATGGCTTTCATTTTTCTCCCAGTCAATAACAAAGGAGTCTGCCAATAAATATTCCAGTAAAATCTTAATGGATATCCTTGAAGCATGCAATGTTCCACCATCAAACAGCCTTCCCGATATTCTTCCATCCTCAAGCAGCGAAAGCATATCGTCCGGTGTCCAGCTATCTCCGTTCCATACATCATCCCTAATCATTAAGGACGTAGCCGTTATATTGGAGGCAATTCCGATTAGCACTCCATTATCCATTCCAAGCTTCAATACTCCCGGAATAACCTTATTAAGTGATTCCTCAGAAATGTATCCACGCAGGTCGGCAAGAAGCCCCTTTTGACCTAGCAGTTCCATATTTTCTGCCGATACATACAGGATATCAGGTCCCTGTCCCGACATCAGCTCTGCCATAATTCTGGCATAAAAATCTGTCTCGTCAATGCCATTTTTATCCTCATATTTATATGAATACTCAGGATTCTTCCTTGCAGCAACTCTGGCACAGGTTTTCACCCTGTTTGATTCATTAGTAAGGCTCACAACACGAACCGGGTCATTCTTATCAACCGGTTTATCAGACATAACCAGCAGCCAGTCCTCAAATTCTCCGTTTATCTGTCCGTACATCCTTAACACCGTAGTGTCATCGCTTCGCAGTACCAGCTGTTTTTTATAAACATCCAAAACCCCATTTTCTTTGAACTCAAATATGAGCTTTCTCGTTCCCGATGTAACGTCCCATCTTATAATACCGTCGTTATTCTCATAATATAAATTATTTTCCTTCAAACCATACAATTGCAAAATGATGTCGTTTATTGTGGCCAGAGTTTTTATATTTTCATTTTTAACATCTACCCACAACAAGCTTGTTGTTTTATCATTTTTATTATAACATGGAAAAATCAACTCTCCATCTTCCGTGTTCATCGGCTTTCCAATCTGTTCTCCCGCAGAGCAGTAGTATTCTGAAATATTTTTTCCATCCATATCCAGCACAAACAGACTATCCGAATTATCTCCAATCACATAGCTGTTTCCAAAAACATCAAACGAAAGCTCCTGACTGCGAAACACAATGCTGTTATATTTTTCACGAATCAATCCCTTTTCAATATATGCCGGAAGAAGATTCGTCTCCACCTTGCCGCTGTCCTCAGTTAAATACACCAGTTCATTAGCCTTCTGCACAAAGTCGTCCCCGTCATATCCATATTTTAGCCAATGAAAGATGTACGAACCATCAACAGCTGCATTGACACCGCAGACAAAACCTGAATTGTCTTCACCAGCTCCTATCTGCTCAGGCAGGAATAACGTCACCTTTTTTTCCATAGAAACCGTGTCAATACATTCCATGACCACCCTCACAGTAGTAAACTCAGATAAAGTATTAACAGGAGTGAATCTGTAAATGCAGTCCTGCAGCGCATCTCCCTCAATAGTCTCAAGAGCTCGCTCATCATCGCTAAGCAGCTCCACATCGTCATGTTCCCACCTTATGTATCTGTCTATCCATAGTTCCTGCTCCTTGACAACCTCATCATCAGTGACAAAACCATCTGTTTTCCACATTAACTCAATAGATGATGTTGACTTTTTATCAGCCTCATTCTCCCGACTGCCACAGCCACTGATAAAAAATGTCATTGTAACAATAAAAAATATTCCCAACATCTTAAAATTTTTCAAATTATTTTCCCCCTATATTATTATCATAAAAGCAAAAACTTCAAAGCAGGCTTTGTACAAATATCAGCCTGCCTTAAAGTTTTAACATAATCTCTATTTTCCGTATTTACTACAATATTTACTCGTATGTGTATCTTTAGACTTATCTTCCGACCAAGCCACTCCACACCCATTAGGGCATAACCTTGCCTTCCTATCCACGCTCCAGTATACGATACACTCATTCATAATCGGTTTTCCATCATAAGAACATCCAGTAGATACATAATGCTTTTCCGTCCAATTTCCAACGTGCTCAGCATATTCTTCCAACTTCGCCCCGCAATTAGAACAATAATTCGGTTCACTTGCAAAAACAACAGTTCTGTCAAAGCAAATCACACAAAATGTTATTGCTAAAAAAACAGCTATACTTTTTTTAATTGAAGTTTTCTTCGTATTATACATAGTAAATCTCCTTTCTTTCGTATGAAACATGTTCATTATACTTGTTTCAAAGCAGCTAAGTTAATTGTTCCCATCAAGAATATATTCTTACTTAAAAACTACCATATTCCCAATAACATTGCAAGGGACACTTTCACCCTTATTTTTTCATTTTTTCATTAAAAAATAAGGTGAAAGTGTCCCTTTACAAAACTTTCTGTAATGTTATACTTAATATATTACATAAATAATCTTTAATTCATAGGAGGTACTGCCATGATAAGAAAAAAACTTAGTAAATTGTGTGTGATTCTTTTATTAGTCAGTGTATTACTGCCATTTTTCGATTCAATACATGTAGACAATATACCTTCATACGAACATAGTATTGCTTTAGTTGATGATATACCGGGAACTACTGTAATCCCAAAATAGAATCTAACTTTTTCAAAAAGAACTGCTTATACATGTATTCTTTTGCAAAATCGCTGATATCAACACAAATATTTAACATTTCCCTGCTTTGGTCTGTTGAATATTTGTGTTGCATATCATTATTCCACCATATACCGTAAGTACATCTGGCTATATTATATATTCTTTTTATTCTGAAATTCTCTTTTATGACATCCATGAACTCCATATTTGAGCTGTCATACACTCCCCTGTTTCCGGAATTGCTTGCAAAAGCAGTTTGGATTAGTTCAATTTTGCGGATGTATAATTCCTTTCTTTCGTATTGTGAAAGCATATCATGTAAATATAACACACCATCATTATCTTTCTCCAGATTATACATCATTTGCAGCATTGAAGCTTCGCTATCAGTCAGATATACATTGACACTCCGAAAAAAATTCTCATATTTTACCGAATAGCCAATTATTTTTTTCAGGTCATCCTCATAATCTTTTTTTGATATTTTTCCCCCCTGATAATCAAAATCCAACTCTAGCCGCTCCACCATCTGCCTATTTCTTGTATATCCCATATCTATATTTGCCTTTAAAGTCCGCAACAGCTCCTGTGCCCTTTCAGTCTCATTCATACCGATGGCATCATACACCTTTTCCAACAGCTCCATATCCCTGGCATTGTATGACACAATCTCATCCATGACAAAATCAGAGTACAGTTCAAGCCTGTTGAGTATCTCGTAGAGATTGTAGCCATGCGGTCTGCAATTCCCCTGTTCAAGCCGCCTTATTGTCTTAGCCGTACATATTCCCTCCGCCAGCTGGTTCTGTGTTATTCCAAGTAATCTCCTGCGGTCGGCAACAACCTTCTCCATTCTGTACACATTAGGTTCAAAATACATGTACATGCCGTTTTTCGTATATCTGCTGGTACCTGTCAATTTTTCTATATAGAGAAGCATTTCCCGGTACCTGTCAGCTGTGTTTTTTATGTCATCCAGCTTCATGCTTTTGCAGACATCCTCCGACAACAGCTTTTTCATTCTTGATACAATAGCGTCCATCATATCACACAGTTCAGCCAGGTAATATATTCTTCCGCAATCCCGCAACACTTCTATAGCATTATCATAGTCAGAGAGCCATCTGCCATAGCTTTTCAGCTCTTCTGCAATAAATATAAGCTCATCCTCATTATCCACATTGAGCCGGATTTTTTTCTGATTTGACAGCATCACATAATATACAGCCTTTGGAAGTATATTTGCTTTTGACAGTGCATTAAACCAATCGGCGGACAGAATATAATCTATCACTTTACGAATACGCCCTATATAGCAGTCTACAGTCTTAATATTCTTTTCCTCGATTTCACGGCACACGAGCTGATAATAATACTCCAACAGAATATCCAGCTCCTGCACTGATAAAATAATCTTCATACCATTATCAAATGCCACATCCACTCCCTGCGGTATGGTCAGCACTGCCGCCTCCTGCAATTTTGCAATAAGCTCTGTTCTGTCAAATCTTCCACCCAGCATAATATATGCCTGCATCATAAGCACAAACTGGTACTCAAGCCTTTCATTACATCCCATTTTATCAATATTTTTTTGTACGATTTTTCTGCCAGCATATTCTTCCAGTATTTTTTCTGCAAGCTCCGTCTCTCCATCATTGATGGCAAATACAATATCCATACGCTCCTGCCAGTCATCATACTCCGAACCGAACAGGAGTATATCACACCTTGCCCCGCGGCAGCCCAGTCTATCCAGCAGGCGGCTCATCATAAGCTTATCCAGATATTCGCCCGCAAGCAGACTGTCCCATTCCTCCGTGTCACACAGCCCATAGGTCAGCTGCTCTGTTGTGATACCGCAATTATCCATAGTACTCTCTATAAACCTGAAAAAGCCCTCATTATCCTTAGTCAACACCTGAGAATATTCTTTATTTACCATACCTTACCCCCACAAATACAGACAAGACTCTCACTAAGATGAGCAATAGCACATTTGGGGTGAAATGTCAACTATAACTTGAACTATTAAGCTTAATTTTAACAAACTATATTCACTCTGTTGGCTGCTTAACAATAGACATTTCAGATACATCAATTAAAATACTGTTCTCTTCTCCGGTTTTTATTGCGATATCCATAGTACCGTTTTTATCGTTTTCAAGTCTATATATATAATATACCGGCAATATTGGTGAATCCGGATTCGACAAATCGTATGGCAGTCTGTATTCCTGACCATCCTTATTTATAATAATCTCTTTTTCATTGTACATCAGGCATAAATCTTCAAATTGGTATACATAGGTAAGACCAAACCTTGAAACATATTCGACTCCATTCTGTCCTTTAGTGTACTCGTTCAGATTTTCATCATAAATAATGCTAAACTGAACATTATTTTTTTCTTCACCTGCCTGATACTCCTCATTTTCAAGCTTATCATATTCCGGCAAAAGAAGTTCATTAAAATAATCATAAGAATAATATACTGTGCCGGCATCCACAGTCTGTACAGCAATATCATTGCCAGATTCTGTCTCATTCTGCCTTACAAGTTCATATCTTCCACCAGTAAATTCAACCTCTGATGGAAGCCCATATTCAGTTGTCATATAACTGTATACACTCTGTGACGAACCAGCTGGTGAATAGCTGTCTATGTAAAAACCAGTTTCATCATCATATATATGGACTTCGTCTGTAACAAAGCTTCCTCTAATTTTATTTATATTTCCAATGAACGATTCATCACTATTCAGAACCCAGTCTCCGCATTCGTTCTTTGAAAAAACACCTGTCACTTCATCCTTAAATCTATCACTTCCGTAGCTATAGTATACAATTGGCTCTCCGTCTTTCTCTATTCCTGAAATATTTCCATTTTTTTGTAAAAAACTATAATGCTCACCCTTATATGTAAATCCCATACAATACGATTTCACATAAGAATGACTATCATAATATTTTAAATCATATTCAAGTTTATTTCCATTCACAGTAATCCACTTTGGAAATGGACTTATCACAGAGCCATAATTCGTATACTCTATTTCAACTGTCTCTGTCGGATTAACCACCTTGGTTATACACTCGGCTTCTCTGTCCTCATACAAATTAATTGTATCAAACTCATAGGAAACTGCCGGCGAATTATTGTCATAAATATAATATATTTTTTTATTTTCCTGTGTGCTCTCACTTTCGATTGCCTCTGTCCCAAACTCTGATTGTATTTCACCATAATCTGCAGCAGGTCCAATATAGCTCTCCGATTTCCCATTTTTTAAAATAGTTATTATCCTGACTGTCCTGTCTCCATCGCTAAAGTCTGTAAGCGACAATATATTTTTGAAAGCTGTCAAGGCATAATCATTCTCTATGACAAACAGACGGTTTTTAGTGTGATACAGGTCATATACACTCCTATAGGTTGTGCCATCAACAATAACCTCACCTGTATAATAGCTGTCCTTGATACCCTTATGGTACCTGACATTCACGGAAACTGTTACAGCTTCACCTTTATCATTATAATAAAGCCCTGTATCTTTTATTGATTTCGGAACAAATATGATAAGCCCTGCAATAACCAACGCAATAATCAGCAAGGCAATCACACTTGCTGCAGCAAATTTTATTTTCAGGACTTTTTTTATTATTTTTTTCATACCTGTTTTCCTCCATCAATAATTCATGTAAAATCAATTTAATCAGCGAATCTCATCCAGATAAATCTGCACACGGTCATCAATAATGGCTGCTGTTTCCTCCGCGGTTCGTTCGCCAGAAATATATGCATTAAGTTCATCCGCTACAATCATATTTATTGCATAGTATCTTTTCATTGCAGGAGCACAGTGCTTGAACATTTCATTTACCTCATGTACAGAGGTAGTACCATCATCAAATTGAAGTATGTTCATGTTATGCCACGAAGCCTTCTCTTTGCCATTATCCTCATCTGGATAAACAATGTCATCCACTGATAATGGTAATACAGGAAAACTAGAATAATTACTGTCCGAACTAAAATTCTCCTGTACCTCCATGCCCAAAAAACTCTCCATATATGCTGTCACAGCTTCTTTTGAAGTCGTCCTGGCATTTACAACCACCATGCCATAATCCATAATATAACTTCCACATCCACTATCTGTAGGATATCCCACATAATGCCAACCTTCATTGCCCTTCAGTCCCTTATAATTTCCTACCGAACTTAAATTTGAAAGATCAACATACTTTACCGCCCCACGAAGCTGTTCCTCCGATACATCAGTCTGCTTTTTGTCATATCCACTAAAAAATTTAAGCAGTTTTACAAAACGTTCATCGTCAAAATGACTCTCCATATTTTCCCAGTCAATTACAAAGTTATCACCGCTTATCATATCACTAACTAAGGTGAATATTGCATATGCAGAATCCGCAAGCACATTTCTCTGAAGTTCTTCATAACACATTCGTCCGGAAAGCTTTCCACTCTCAAGCAGCGAAATCATATCATCAATCGTCCAGTTGTCACCACTCCACACATCATCCTGTACCATAAGAGTGTATGCCATCACACCTGCTGCCATTCCAACAAGCTTTCCATCCTTATTCCCAAGCTCCAAAGCATTGGGCATTACCGTATTAAGAGTATTATCAGAAATATACTCCCTTAAGTCCGCAATCAGCCCTTTTTTATACAGTATTTCCATATCATCACGCGAAACGTACAGTATATCAGGTCCTTCGCCAGCTACCATCTGTGTCATAATCTGTGTTCTATAATCGTCTCTGTCTTCCCCAGTCTCATACCTGTATTCACAAGCCGGATAATTGCGTTCTGCCACACCTGCACTTAAAGCAACTCTGTAACATCCATCACGGATGTCTGATATGCGTACCATAACTTCTTTACTGACAGGTGTATCCGACATATATGCCAGCCAATCCTGATACTGTCCATCAGCATATATTCTTAACACCTTGCTGTTATCATCCTTGAATATAAGCTGTTTTTTATAATAATCCTGAATTCCATTTTCTACAAAACCAAAAACAAGCTTTCTTTCACCACATGCTATGTCCCACCGCACTATTCCTTCCGCATTCTCATAGTACAGCTCATTATCAATCATGGCATAAAGCTGCTTAATGTTTTCCTTTATTTCAGCAAGTTCCCTGACTTCCCCATTCTGTACATCAAACCAGATAAAATATGTCTTATTCTTTGTATAATCATTGCAAGCCCATATAAGTTCCCCTGTAGCAGTTCTGATAAATGTCTTTAAATAAGTTGCTTTCTGACATTCATATTTCATTATCAATTTTCCCTCGGAGTCAAAAATATACAGCTTACCCGCACTGTTGCTTATAGTATAAATATTGTCATATACATCACAGAAACAATTCCCAAATTTCCATTCATCAATATATTCCTGCATATCTAATCCATTTTCAAGGAATAAACCGCAAAGCTCTGTTTCTTTCGCAACACCATTCTTATCTATGAACACAAGGCTGTCATCAGTTATTGCTGTCGCATTGTCTGAATCGCCAATGGCATACCCAAGCCACTTAAAAGCATACCTGCCATCACCATATACATCCATCGACAAAACATACCCGGAGTCTGTCTTTTTTCCCATCTGCTCTGATGTGAATTCCATTGAATCAGTCTTCATGGATGTGATATCCGTGTACTCAATTACACTCCTTAAATATTCACCATTTAAACTATCTATAACGCCGCTATATCTGTAAATACAGTCTCCTATTACCCCTAGCTCAGACTGCTTATAAATCTCCTCATTTTCTTCATTATGCTGCACAGTCTCATGCTCAAGTCTTTCATATCTGTCAACCCACAATTCCTGCTCATCAAGGACTTTATCATTTACAGCAAAACCATCTGTTTTCCACATGTCCGAACTTAATAAGTCATAGCTTTCATCACTTTTATTTTCCTGCCTGACACAGCCTATGGTAAAAAGAAGCATAGCAACCGATATAATCAATTTAAATCTCTTATAATATCTCATGTTTTCCTACCCCACTCTTGTTTTTGTTTGAAACGCCTTACAGGCAGGTTAATTAAAACCTGCCCATAACGTCATACATCATCTATCACAACTAACGTCTTTCAACTTCATCCGCCTGCCCACATAGCGAATGAACCTTAACTACCTTTTCCTCATCAGAGGAATTCTTATATATATTCTTACCTAAAAGCTACCATATTCGCCATAATATTGCAAGGGACACTTTTATCCTTATTTTTACAATTTTTCTATAAAAAACAAGGTAAAAGTGTCCCTTTTCAAAAATAGTATTGCTTTATTTGGTGATATATTGTCAACAGCTTTTATTCTAAAGCCCCAGCATCCTTTTCAGCACCTTCCCCGTCTGGTTCCACTCATCAATCCAGACAAGTCTCACGCCAAGATGAGCCACCGACTCCTCAAGCCATATCTTCTCCTGAATCGTGTTAGGCTTCTTGCGAATCCAGAAATGCTCTGTTGCATCCTTGCAGTCAAGCCCATTTTCCTTAAACTCAGCCATCTTGTTGGCGTGAATCCATGAGAGCCAGCGTCTCATATTCGCATCAGTGAGGGATACGCCGCAGAAAACGACTCTCCTGTTCATGCAGTTATCTATAAAGCTTGTAGCCTGCCATGAGAATGAGTTGTTGGCAAGCTCCAGGTAATTATCCTCGGTAAGCACCAGCTTGTCACTCGCAAGATGCCCCTTTCTGGCGCTGTAGCCGTTAATCGGAATTACACCGTGGCAGTGAAAATACGGTATTCTGTCATGCTTCTGGACATGAATGCTGTTGGCGATTCTGTCAAAGAGCACCCTGTTGCTGTTGCCGGTCTGCATGTAATAGAAGTTGAGCAGCGTTAAAAATACAGCCTCAACATTAAAGCTTAGAATCGAGCGCGGTCCAACCCCCTCATGCACCGCATCTATGACAACCTTCGCCATCAGGTTGGCACTCGTCGTCGCGAACATTCTGTCTATAATGCCGGAGTATGTTGCCCAGTTCTCCTTCGTTATACATGATAAATGCTCCGTCTCATGTATCTTGACAAATGTATCCCACTCCTGTGCTGTGAGAGCTGTCCTTATAGGACGGTATATCTCATCGGACAGAAGCCCTATGAACTCCTTGTCACTTAAATGCATGTGATTCTGCACCGCCTGAATCATCGCCTCAGGTGAGAAGTCCATCCTTCTGTATACATCTATATCTATAATCTCATTTTTGCTGCAGTTATTTTTGATGAGCAGCTCAACCAGTGTGTACCAATCAGCAAGTGCCGGAACTGATGTCCCGGCACCCACACACAGCGACCAACCGTTTCGCTTGGTCACATCCCTTAATACAGGCTGGATTGTCTTTATATCCAAACCTTTTTTTGCCATAAAATTAATGTCTCCTAAAATAAGATATCATTTCCTATACCAACCACAATCATAATACGCACTGCAAAGCTGCCCCTGCAATCATGCCTGCCATTCAAAACAAACACTTTAAAATCCGCATATTATAGCTTCATAGTCTTATAACAGAAAAAACGTCTTTGTAAATTCAATATCTGCTTCAACCTGCGATATCAGCTTGTCCACCGTATCGAATTTTATCTCCGGTCTTTCAAAATGGAACAGCTCCACCCTTACCTCTTTGCCATACATATTCTCCTCATGGTTAAGCAGATGTGTTTCAACGCTTATTCTCTCCGAATCGTCAAATGTAGGTCTGACACCGATATTGGTTATCGCGTAGTATTCATTGCCATCCGCAATAAGCTTAGATGCATACACTCCGTATGGGGGAAGCAGCTTTTCCGGGGAAGGATATATATTGACTGTCGCAAACCCCATCTCCTTTCCAAGATGTCTGCCTTCCTCAACCCTGCCCATTATCATATACGGATAACCCAGAAGGATATTGACATTCTCCATGTTTCCAAGCTGGATTTCTCCGCGGATCCATGTACTGCTTATTTCCCTCTGTTCATATTTTTCCTTTTCCACAATATGAACCTCGTAATTGTACAGCTTCTGTGCTGCCATGAGGACATCACAGTTTCCGCTCCTGTCCTTTCCGAAATGCCAGTCTGTTCCTACAACCACATGTGCAGCGTTAAGATTGCCAAAAATAACCTTCTTGATAAACTCAAGCGGCTCCATTGACGCTGTCTCCTCGTTGAACGGATATTCAACCAGATAGTCAACGCCGGCATCGGCAAACATTATTCTCTTTTCATAGTTGGTAGTTATCTGGGTACCCTCAAATTTCTCAAAGTGCAGGTTCGGCGGAACATCGAATGTAAACACAGCAAGCTTATACCCCTGTTCTCTTGCAATTCTTCCCGCAGTATTTATAAGCGCCATGTGTCCCATATGTATCCCATCGAATTTACCAAATGTGACAACCGTCCTATCAGGTATAGAAAACTGTGTAACACCATTAAATATATTCATATATCAACCTCTTCATACCCCGGATTATTCCCCACATGCGAACATTTTTACAGGATAATATTCCTTCTTCCTGTCATCAAGCTCATATATTCCATAGAATACACCATCACAGTACATTCTGACCGGAGAATACAGACCACAGCATATCCTGCTGTCAACCTTATTTCCGTTTTTTATAAGCTTAAAATATTCTTCCCCCGCATGCACAGGCATATACTCCTCAAACATCACATCCACAGGAATGACTTCTTCGGACAATCTATCCTCGTCCTTAAGCTTCTGTAATTCCTCAAGCGTAAGTGCTTCTGAAAGCGTGAATCTTCCAACCTGTGTACGGCACAGCCTGTCCATACACGCACCACACCCAATCTGCGCGCCTATATCCCTGCACAGTGAGCGGATGTAGGTTCCCTTACCGCAGTGGACCCGCATTGTAAAGTAAGGAAGCTCCACAGAAATCAGCTCTATAGAATAAATCTCCACATGTCTTGCCGCCCTGTCAATATCCTTGCCCTCACGCGCAAGCTCATAGAGACGCTTTCCGTCCTTTTTAATCGCAGAGTACATGGGCGGTATCTGGTCATACCCACCTGTAAAGCCTTCAAGAACCCTTTTGATATTATCCGCAACGTCTTCACTGTCTCCGGCAAAGAACTCCCCGGCAAGCTCTCTCTTTCCGGTCTCGGTTCCCGTTGTATCCTCAGTATCGGTTGTGACACCAAGGAGAACCCTTGCCTCATACACCTTGCTTCTGTCCGTTATCATATCCACAAGCTTGGTTCCGTTGCCAAGGCACACCGGAAGTACTCCTGTCGCAGCCGGATCCAAGGTTCCTGTATGCCCGATTTTTCTCTGTCCGAATATTCCGCGCAGCTTTGCTACTACATCATGCGATGTGAAGCCTGCTTCCTTATAAACATTTATAATTCCGTTATACAATAATGTATCCTCCCTATCTCTGTGCGGAATTAAACTGAAGTTCAACAAGTGCGCCGATATTATTGATGATATCCCTAGGGTCATTCGCTGCCATATCGAAGCCTGCTGCCCTGATATGACCACCACCGCCGAATCTCTTGGCAATCTTGCTTACATCCACTATGTTCTTTGAACGCATGCTCACCTTATATTCATTCTTCTCTGTCTCATACAGGAATATTGCCACCTCAACCGTATCATTAAGCCGAAGCTGCTCCACAACGCCTCCGAGATCCTTGCTTGTGACACCGTAAAACTCCATATCCCGCTTTGTCAGCACAGTAAAAATACATCTTCCGTCACAGAACTGTACGCTCTCAAGAAGTGCCTTGCCAAGAACCTGGCTCTGTCTGTAGGTTCTCATGTAAAAAGTATTGTCTATAATATTAGTAAAATCTATACCTTTTTCCATAAGCTTCCCTGCAATCTGCATCGTGCGCGCTGTCACACCCTGATACTTGAATACACCCGTATCATGGATAATTCCAAGATAAAGGCACTCCGCTGTGCTCTTAGAAATCTTATCCGGGTTCATCGCCTCATATATAAGCTCACTGCATGATGAAAGCTTAGGAGAAATCATATTCATATCTCCTATCTCCTGTCCACTTATATGGTGGTCGAATACAACTGTTTTCCCGGCTTTCTCAAAGCATTCCCTGAAATCCTCAAACCTGTCAAATGCTGCACAGTCGCATACGATAAATAAATCGTATATCTTATTCCCATCAGCTTTTTCTTTTATCTTGTCACTGTTTCTTAAAAATAAAAATTTATCATTAATCGGCTGCAGACAGATATCAACATCCACCTGCGGCATATTATCACATATATAGTTGTACACACCCAGCGTACTGCCGACGCAGTCACCATCAGGTCTTATATGGCCTGTGATTCCTACAGTCTTTACCCCCTGCAGTATCTCATCAAGATATATCATTCGTGATTCTCCTTGTTAACCTCGTCAATAATTTTAGACATTCTCACACCATACTCTATAGACTGGTCAAGTATAAAATGTATCTGCGGCGTATTTCTAAGGTTCACCGTCTTTGCAAGCCGGCTTCTTATAAATCCCTCCGCACTCTTAAGCCCCGCAATTGTAGCTGCCTGAGCAGCCTCATCACCGTAAACACTTATATATGCCTTGCATTCCTTAAGATCCGGTGTGACATCCACTGCAACAACCGATGTCAATGGACTGATATTAGGGTTCTTGACCTCATTGCGGATAATATTGCTGAGTTCCTTCTGAACCTCCCCATTGATTCGGGAATTCTTAATACTATTTTTACGCATATTTACTCCATTTCCGAGCGAATAAAAATTAAACTCTTATTTTAACACTACAAGCCGGGGACATCAGCCCCGGCTTATTTTATTATTGCTCTGCAGATTGAAGGCACCCTGTACATCCTGAATATACAGCGTCAGGGTTATGCCCTCAGGCTTATGTTACCTTGGCACCTCTACCATAATGTATGCCTCAATCTGGTCAAGCTCCTTGATGTCATTGAACTTTTCAAGAACAATACCACACTCGTAGCCCGCCTTGACCTCCTTAGCATCATCCTTAAATCTCTTAAGCGAAGCAAGAGGTCCTTCGTATATAAGCTCCCCTTCTCTTGTAACACGGACCTTGGAAGCCTTCGTAATCATACCATCTAACACATACGAGCCTGCAATCGTACCTACACCTGATGCCTTATAGGTCTGGCGTACCTCAGCATGACCGATAACCTTCTCCTCATAGATAGGATCAAGCATACCCTTCATCGCTGCCTCGACATCCTCAATCGCCTGATAGATTACTCTGTAGAGTCTTACATCAACCTTCTCGCGGTCTGCAATCTCTCTAGCCATATTATCAGGACGTACGTTGAAGCCGATAATAATTGCATTAGAAGCAGAAGCAAGAATGACATCTGACTCGTTGATGGCACCAACACCTGCATGCACAATCTTTATCACAACCTCCTCGTTGGAAAGCTTCAGCATGCTCTGCTTAACTGCCTCCACAGAGCCCTGCACGTCAGCCTTGATGATAAGACCGAGCTCCTTAACATTACCTGCCTTGATCTGTGAGAACAGGTCATCAAGTGAAAGCTTGCTCTTGGTATCGTCAAGAAGCTTAACTCTTCCCTCACGGATGAAGGTATCAGAGAATGCTCTCGCCTCCTTCTCAGTTGCAGGAGATACGAATATCTCACCGGCACCGGGAACATCATTAAGTCCCAATATCTCTACAGGTGTTGCCGGACCTGCTTCCTTAATCTTGCGTCCCTTATCATCTATCATTGCTCTTATCTTACCAAAGCATGGACCAGCTGCCACAGCGTCTCCGACATGAAGTGTACCCTTCTGTACAAGAAGTGTAGCGACAGGACCTCTGCCCTTATCAAGCTGTGCCTCAATGACAAGACCTCTTGCACGGCGGTTAGGATTAGCCTTTAACTCTCTCATCTCTGCTGTGAGCAGAACCATCTCAAGAAGATTATCGATACCTTCCTTAGTATGTGCAGAAACAGGTGCAAATATTGTATCTCCGCCCCAGTCCTCTGCTACAAGTCCGTACTCAACAAGCTCCTGCTTAACCTTCTCAATATTTGCATTAGGCTTATCTATCTTATTAACCGCAACAATTATATCAATGCCTGCTGCCTTGGCATGGTTGATAGCCTCTATAGTCTGTGGCATTACACCATCATCAGCCGCAACGACAAGAATCGCTATATCTGTTGCCTGTGCTCCACGCATTCTCATTGCCGTGAATGCCTCATGTCCCGGTGTATCAAGGAAGGTAATCTTCTGACCATTTATCTCAACTGTGTATGCACCGATGTGCTGTGTGATACCACCGGCCTCTCTCGATGTGACACTGGTTGAACGTATTGCATCAAGGAGAGAGGTTTTACCATGGTCAACGTGTCCCATTACACATACAACAGGTGGTCTTGGAACAAGTGTAGCCGGATCTTCCTCTTCCTCCTTAAGAAGCTCAGCAATGACATCTACCTTCACCTCATGCTCACAGATACAGTTAAACTCAAGTGCAATCTCCTCAGCAGTATCAAAATCAATTTCCTGGTTAACTGTTACAATAGTTCCCTTAAGGAAAAGAGTCTTAACTACTGCTGCAGGCTGAAGCTTCATCTTCTCGGCAAGCTCCTTGATTGTAAGAACATCCGGAAGTACAAGTGTCTTGATTGTATCCTCTTCCTCCTGTGGCTTCTGTGTTACCGGCTTATTATTCTTAACAGTCTTTTCAAGTCCCTTGGTGTTCTCTTTTTTGTCCTCGCGGTCATACTTATTGCGGTCATTTAAGCGGTTCTCACGCTCACGGCTTCTCTGCTCCTTAGCCTCACGGACCTCTCTTGCGTCGCCCATTCCGCCCTTAGCATCTGCATCCTTTGCGAAATTATCCCTGTTGCCACCTCTGAAGTTACCGTTTCCGCCCGGTCTTCTGTTATCGCCTCTGTCATTTCTTCCGCCGTCTTTATTAAAGCCGCCATCCTTGTTAAAGCCATCTCTGTTTCCGGAAGGACGGTTTCCATCACGCCTGAAGCCGTTGTCCCTGTTTCCATCAGGACGGTTTCCGTCACGTCTGAAGCCGTTATCCCTGTTTCCATCAGGGCGGTTTCCGTCACGTCTGAAGCCGTTGTCCCTGTTTCCGTCTCTGTTTCCATCAGGACGGTTTCCGTCACGCCTGAAGCCGTTGTCCCTGTTTCCGTCTCTGTTTCCATCAGGGCGGTTTCCGTCACGTCTGAAGCCGTTATCCCTGTTTCCGTCTCTGTTTCCATCAGGGCGGTTTCCGTCACGCCTGAAGCCGTTGTCCCTGCTTCCGTCTCTGTTTCCGTCTCTGTTTCCATCAGAACGGTTTCCGTCACGTCTGAAGCCATTATCTCTGTTTGCGCCATTATCCTGTCTGCGATTATCACGTATATCCTTGCGGTCGCTGTTATGAGGATTATATACAGCGGTAATATGTGATTTCTTTTCGGCAGGCTTCTGCTCATTCTTTACCTGCTCATTTTTCGTCTGAGGTGCTGTAGCAACAGCCTCCTGCTTTGCTGCCTGCTCATTTCTTGCAGGCTGTTCCTTTATCTCCTTAGGTGCCTCTGTATTCTGCACTGTTGTACCCTTTCCAAAATGCTTTTTAACCATGTCGATTGCATTATCATCAATGCTGCTCGAATGACTCTTGACATCTACATTTTTGCTCTGTAAATACTCTACTATATCACTATTTTTCAAATTCAATTCTTTCGATAATTCATATATTCTCATTTTAGGCATCAGCATTACCTCCTTCAATTATTTCGACCTGGGAATCCGATAATTCCCTGCATTTCTTTAACAGCGAATCAGCAAATCCCGTATCGAGAATTGCCAGTGACGCCCTAAACTGCTTTCCCATTGAATGTCCGAGAGTCTCCTTGTCTTTATATATCACAAGCGGAACTCCATAGAATGAACAGGAATCCTTAAATCCCTTCTTCGTCCTGTCCGAGGCGTCATCTGCTATGATAACAAGGCGGGCTTTTCCTGCCTTTATGGCCTTATCCACAGAAAACTCACCACTTGTAACCGCTCCTGCTCTGGTGGCAAGACCTATCATTGAAAGTATTCTATCTTGATTCAATTTTCTCTAACTCCTTTTTAAGTGCTTCATATACATCGGAAGGTATCTGGCACTTAAGTGAGCGTTCCAAGCCCTTCGATTTGATTGCTTTGTTAAGACAATTCATATCTGCGCAGATATATGCACCCCTTCCGTTCTTTCGACCGGTCGCATCAAGAAGAATCTCTCCCTCCTGTGTCTTTATTACCCTGAGCATGGACTTCTTGTCTTTCATTTCACCACAGCCCAGACACTGCCTTTGTGGTATTTTTCTGGTTACAGCCATAACATCACGCTTTCTATCAATAAAATACTAATACTGTTGGGATTACTGCTCCTCTGTCCCGGAAGCCTCATCCTCATAGTTATCATCCTGTGAATATTCATCCTCCTCGTACTCATCGTTATAAGGATTCATGTAATCTTCACCAAGCTCCTTCATCTGTGACTCACTCTTTATATCAATCTTAAAGCCTGTAAGCTTAGCTGCAAGTCTTGCGTTCTGTCCTTCCTTGCCGATTGCAAGTGAAAGCTGGTAATCAGGAACAACAACTCTTGCCGTCTTAGCCTCATCATCTGCGATAACAGATACAACCTTAGCCGGGCTTAACGCATTCTCAATCAGATATGCCGCATTCTCATTCCATGCGACAATATCAATCTTCTCACCGCCAAGCTCCTCAACAACGGCGTTAACTCTTGCTCCGTTGATACCTACACAAGCTCCTACAGGATCTACATCAGGATTACTTGACCATACTGCTATCTTAGTTCTTGAGCCTGCCTCTCTTGCCACATTCATAATCTCGACTGTTCCATCACGGACCTCAGCAACCTCAGCCTCGAAGAGTCTCTTTACAAGCTCCGGATGTGTTCTTGAAACTAAAATCTTAGGTCCCTTGTTTCCGTTCTTTACCTCAAGCACATATACCTTGACACGGTCATTAGGCTTAAAGGTCTCACCCCTCACCATCTCGCTCTCGTTGAGTGTTGCATCAACCTTGCCGAGATTGATAATAACATTCTTCCCGACATAGCGCTGCACAACACCTGTCACAACTTCCTTTTCCTTGCTGCTGTACTGGTCAAAAAGAACATTCCTCTCCTCCTCACGAATGGTCTGGAGAATGACATTCTTTGCAACCTGTATTGCAATACGTCCGAAATCCTTCGACTTAACCTCAATATTTACCATATCTCCGATATCATACTTAGCGTTAATCATCTTAGCATCAGCAAGGCTTATCTGTGTTGTGTCGTCTGTCACATCATCGACAACCTCTTTCTCGGCGATAACCTTGAAATCACCTGTCTCCCTGTTGATTGTCACCTTAAAATTATCTGCCTTTCCAAAGTGATTCTTGCAAGCTGTAAGAAGTGAAGTCTCTATAGCCGAAAGTAACTTCTCCTTGCTTATCTCCTTCTCCTTCTCAAGCGCATTAAGTGCTTCAATTAATTCCTTGTTCATCATATCCTCCATTTCTGACCATATTATCGCTGTAATGTCAATGATATACGCAATCCGCTCCGCTTCCTGCCCATATAAAATTGATGTTTCACATCTTAAATCTTATAGACTGTCTGTTTTTAAAAATCGAATGCAAGTCTTATGAGTGCAAGTGCTGCCCTTTCGTAGACAGCGGTTGTGCCATCCTCATGCTCTATTGTAACCGTACTGTCATCAAATGCCGTAAGAATACCGCGATCCTCCTTCACCTTGTTGACCGCCCTGTAGAGTCTTAACTCAACCTCATTGCCGATATTCCGCCTAAAATCCTTATCCTTCCTAAGCGGTCTTAAAAGTCCCGGTGAGCTGACCTCAAGAATGTACGCATCTTCAATGAAATCTTCCTTATCAAGCAAATCGGAAAATGCCCTGCTCACAAGCTCGCAGTCATCCACCGTGATTCCGCCCTCCTTGTCAATATAAGCTCTAAGGTACCAGCTGCTGCCTTCCTTCACATACTCAACATCAACCAGTTCAAAATGATTAGCCTCTATTATAGGAGTAATCATTGCCTCGGCCTTTGCCTCATATTCCTCTCTTCTTGCCATAATGTCCTTTCCTGTTAAAACACATCCACCTAGGGCTTCCCATAAAATAGAAAATCCTAAAGTAAAACGAAAGAGTGGGTTCACACCCACTCTTGCCAGTCAACATGTATCATAAATCAGTTAATACTATATCACACTATTCTATAGAATGCAAGCACTTTTTTATCCTCTGTTCCACTGTGCCCACTTTTTCCTATATTCCTCGGCAGTCATGCCCTCATTTTCGATAAAAAGGTGTCTGAACAAATCCGTGTTCATTATACCTGATTCAACCACTATCTCCTTCACCGGCTTTACCGAAAATCTTAAAAGCTCCTTGGCACAGTTAAATCTTCTGTTGAGAATATAGTCGCACAGGTCAATTCCGTACTTGTCCTTGAACTGCCTGTTTATGGCTATCTCATCCATGCCGTATTCACCGCACACGCTCTCAAGCAGATCCTCCTCCTTGAACCTGGCATTTACAGATTCGCGGATACTGTTGAGTATATCCGGATTAAGCTTCTTATTATCCTCGTTGATAATCTCAACAAGCATGGTTGTGACAAGATTAGTGAGCAGATTATGGCTTACATACTCACTTGTAATGTCCTTCTCATCCTGATTTGACATAACCTCATCAATAATGCCACTGTATTTCTTTATATCTGCTGCCTTAAAGACAGGCGAACCTCCATTTTTTTCAAGGAATATTCCATAATAATCCCTAAGCAGTGCCCCATCCATGTGAACCCACATAAGCTCCCACTGTGAATCCTCTCCGCTGCAATGCTCATAGCTTCTGCGGCAGTCAATAAAAGCACAGTCCCCGGCCTTTACACTGTAATCCTTCCCGTCAAATGACACTCTTCCGTTTCCTGACATAACAACCATAAAAAGATAGGATTCCAGGTTGCTTCTGCTGCTTACATGAGGCTTGATGCTTTTAAGCTTTCCGGTCTCCTGTACATATATAAGCTTCTTTCTTGCAAATTCACTTGGAGTGTGAAGGTATCTTTTTGAACTTGTCATCTCATTGGTATCAAATAATGCTTCCTCACTCAAGCTTTTCACCCCCTGTCCTCTCACGCCAGTAATCAAGTATTTCCTTTATGGTCTGATTCAATGGAATATCCGGCTTCCATCCCGTCTGTTCATTTATCTTGGTGATATCCGCCTCTATAACCGGGACATCAACCGGTCTTATCTTATTCTGGTCAACCTTTACCTCTATATCAGCGCTCGACATTCCTATTATCATGTCAAGCATTGCTCTTATCTCCACAGCATTTCCACTGCCGACATTGTAAGTCTCGCCTGCCCTGCCTTTAAGCGAAAGCAGTCCATAAGCTCTCACGACATCCCTTACATCCGTAAAATCTCTTCTCGCCGCAAGATTTCCCACATACATAACCGGTTCCCTTAACCCGTTCTCAATCTCCGCAACCTGCTTACAGAAATCCGACACCACAAATATCGGTGACTGTCCGGGACCGACATGATTGAATGCCCTCACAAGCATAATCTCCATATCATAAGCCTTAGAGTATATGGTTCCAATCATATTCTGGCACACCTTCGTGGCTGCATATATATTTCCCGGACGCAGCATGGTGTCCTCGCTTATCGGTGTCTCACTCTCCAGAATATGTCCGTATTCCTCGCCGGAGCCAATCAAAAGCACCCGCGGCTTATAGTACAGCTCCCTGACTGCATCCATCAGATTCACACTTCCCTTGATATTAACATCTATAGTGAGCGCAGGCTCCTTCCACGCCACACTCACCGAGCTCTGTGCAGCCAGATGATATATATAGTCCGGTCTGACCGCGAACAGCAGCTCAACTATGTCATTCTTATTCAGAATATCCAGTTCATAAATCCTCTCCCCAAGAAACAGCAATTCATCCTGTGTCTGTGTACCGGGAAGCTTGGTTGCATACACTTCCATGCCAAATTCATTTTGCAGACAGCCCGCCAGATAACTCCCGACAAAACCACCCGCACCTATAATCAATGCCTTTTTCATATCAATTCCGCTTCCTTATTGAATTACTCAAAATGCTTGTGCGTGTACAGATGCTCCTGACAGAATTCATAGTTACCATTACACTTAGAGCAGTAACGGAAAACAAGATTATCCCCATCCTTCTCAGTTCTTCCGCAGATAGCACACTTATGCTTAGTTCCGTTAGGAGCTGCCGCTGCCTTGACGTTTTTCTTGTAGACATACCTGCGGTGCATTTCCTTAGGAGCGAATCTTTTCATATTTCTTGTTCCGAAATAGAACAGGATAAAATTAAGCACGGATACAATGATGCTCACTCTCGTAGCCCATATAAGCTGTGACGCATACTGGACTCCGGCCGCACCATAGGCAGCGGAATAAAGGCTCTTGTATTTTCCGACAGCAATAAATTCATAACCCATATAAATCACATCTATAATCGCAAGCCACTTAATCTTAATAGGAATAACCATCATAAAGTACACCTGGACATCAGGAAAGCATACTGCAAATGCAAGAAAAGATGCCATATTGATATAGTATGTGCTCGGGCTCATGCTGATTCCTGTAATCCAGTAGACTATCATTGTACTGATTGTCATAAAAAATATACCAGAAAAGACATAGCAGTTATAGCGGAAGCTTCCCCAATATTTCTCAAGCGAAGAACCTATAAAATACTGGAACATAAACATAAACAATATAAAGAAGGAAAAGCTCTCGGGAACCGTACATACCCACGTTATAAGCCTCCACACCTGCCCCTTCATAACAAGTGCGGGATTAAGCTCCAGATAGCTGTATGCAGCCGGAGCCGTAAGCAAAAGCACATAGCCGATTCCATAAGCTGCCAGCACATAAATAATAAGATTCTTTATCGCATATCTTCCGTATTTCTTTTCAAGTTTTGCTAAAAAATTATTCACTCTTTCTCTTTCCTTTTCTCAATAATTATTTTTCCCTCATATTCAAACAGACATCCCTACAATCCCGAAGCATAAGCCTGACAGCCATCAGCTTCTAAAACAAATCCTTCTTCCAGAAGATAATCGACACAATAAATGACAGGATTATGGAAAATCCTATGACTATCAGGAAGCCAAACGGGCTGTCTGCAAACGGCATTCCTGATGTAGACACATTCATTCCGTAAAAGCTCGCCACCATAGTCGGGATAGAAAGTACTATCGTAACTGTGGCAAGAAACTTCATCGACTGATTCAGGTTATTGGAAATAATTGAAGCAAAAGCATCCATGCTCCCGCTTAAAATGCCGCTGTATATACTAGCCATCTCAATCGCCTGCTTGTTCTCGACAATGACATCCTCAAGCAGATCCTCATCCTCAGGATATTTCTTAATCTTATCTATCCGGAAAAGTTTCTCAAGCACAAGCTCATTGCCCTTGAGGGACGTTGTGAAATACACGAGTGACTTTTCCAGTTCCTGAAGCTCTAACAGCTCCTTATTCTTCTGGTCTTCACGAAGCTTCTTCTCAAGCAGTTCGCTTCTCTTATCTATATTTCTGAGATAATTGAGGAAAAGCGTTGCATTTCTGTACAGAATCTGAAGGATGAATCTTGTCTTCTTGTAGGTATAGAATTCCCTCACCCTTCCATCCATAAAGTTGTTAAGAACAGGGGTATCTTCAAGGCAGATAGTTATTATCTGGCTGTCCGTTACAGCAATACCAAGAGGTATTGTTCCGTACCAGTCCTTGCCGTTTCTCTCTTCAATGACGGGAATATCAACAACTATAAGTGTATAATCATCCTCGACCTGTATACGTGAGCGCTCCTCGTCATCGAGTGCCGCCCTAAGGTCTTCAAGCTGTATGCTGCACTCTGACGCAACCGTCTGCAGCTCATCAGCACTCGGTGCCGTCATGGCAATCCAGCATCCCGGCTCTATCTCATTTCTTCGCACCGTTCCGTGATGCTCCGAACTTAAAAATATCTTATACATACGGACTACCTCTATTCCCAATAGCCTGATATCTATTGTTTTGGACATATTTTTATAAACAAATCAATTTTTAGTATAATTTTTTTTTAATATTTTGTCAATGACGGTTGCTATTGATATTTAAAAAAAATTATAATATAATGTAACATACTTGGGTTTTGTAACCTTTCTTATTATTTATAGATAAAGGAGATGTATTCTCATGATGACATCCGAATACAGACTTGGAATTGACATTGGTTCCACTACAGTCAAAATAGCAATTATTGATAAAGCTAACAATATATTGTTTTCAGATTACGAAAGACATTTCGCCAATATCCAGGAGACTCTTGCAGGTCTTCTTGTCAAGGCTAAGGATAAGCTTGGCGCAATAAGCGTACACCCTGTCATAACCGGTTCCGGTGGTCTTACACTTGCAAGCCACCTTGAGGTTCCGTTTACCCAGGAGGTCGTAGCCGTATCAACAGCGCTAAGCGACTACGCTCCCCAGACAGATGTTGCCATAGAGCTTGGCGGCGAGGATGCCAAGATAATCTATTTTACCAACGGTATCGACCAGCGTATGAACGGTATCTGTGCCGGTGGTACAGGCTCATTCATCGACCAGATGGCTACCCTTTTGCAGACCGATGCAACCGGTCTTAATGAGTATGCCAAAAATTATCAGGCAATATACCCTATAGCTGCCCGATGCGGAGTATTTGCAAAGTCCGATATACAGCCTCTCATCAATGAAGGAGCAACCAAGGAGGACTTATCCGCTTCCATTTTTCAGGCCGTTGTAAACCAGACCATAAGCGGACTTGCCTGCGGTAAGCCTATCCGCGGAAATGTTGCCTTCTTAGGCGGACCTCTTCACTTCCTGTCCGAGCTTAAGAATGCTTTTATCCGCACGCTTAATCTTGGTCCTGAGAACATCATTGCACCTGAGCACTCACATCTTTTTGCGGCTGTAGGTTCGGCAATGACCGCCAAAGATGAGATTGCCATTGATATTGACGCTCTCATCACCAAGCTTCACAATAAGATTAAGATGGACTTTGAGGTAGAGCGTATGGAGCCTCTGTTCGCCACGCAGGATGCCTACAAGGAATTCCGCGCACGCCATGACAGCCACCGCGTTATCAAGGGCAGTCTTGAGAACTACTCCGGCAACTGCTATCTCGGAATAGATGCCGGCTCCACCACAACGAAGGCTGCAGTGGTAGCAGAGGACGGAACACTTCTCTACTCCTTCTACAGCAGCAACAACGGAAGCCCTCTCGCGACATCCATAAAGGCGATAAAGGGGATATATTCCATCCTTCCTGCCGATGCGCATATCGTGCACTCATGTTCAACAGGCTACGGTGAGGCACTTATAAAGGCAGCCCTCATGCTCGATGAGGGTGAGGTTGAGACTGTATCCCACTATTATGCCGCCGCATTTTTTGACCCTGAGGTTGACTGTATCCTCGATATAGGCGGTCAGGATATGAAATGTATCAAGATTAAGAATAACACCGTTGACAGTGTCCAGCTCAATGAGGCATGCTCCTCAGGCTGCGGTTCTTTCATAGAGACATTTGCAAAGTCGCTGAACTACTCTGTTGAGGATTTCGCAAAAGAGGCTCTCTTTGCACCTCACCCTATAGACCTCGGTACAAGATGTACCGTATTCATGAACTCCAAGGTTAAGCAGGCGCAGAAGGAGGGTGCAAGCGTGGCGGATATATCTGCCGGACTTGCCTACTCTGTTATCAAGAACGCGCTTTACAAGGTTATCAAGATTTCAGACCCTAAGGATTTAGGTCACCAGATTGTTGTCCAGGGTGGTACCTTCTACAATGACGCTGTCCTTAGAAGCCTTGAAAAAATTACAGGTGTTGAGGTTATACGTCCTGATATTGCAGGAATCATGGGCGCCTTCGGTGCCGCCCTTGTAGCAAGAGAGCGCTACGAAGGTCAGGATACCACTATGCTTTCTATTGAGAAAATCAATGAGCTTACATACGAGACAAGAATGGCACGCTGCAAGGGCTGTACCAACAGCTGTCTCCTCACAATCAACCGTTTCTCCGGCGGAAGACAGTTCATATCCGGAAACCGCTGCGAACGTGGTATCGGCAAGGAAAAGAATAAAGACCATGTGCCAAATCTTTTTGAATACAAGAACAAGCGTCTTTTCTCTTATGAACCTCTTGAGATAACAGATGCACCACGCGGTGTTGTAGGTATCCCGCGTGTACTCAATATGTACGAGAACTATCCATTCTGGTTCACATTCTTTACAAAGCTCGGCTTCCGCGTTGTTCTCTCGCCTGAGTCAAGTCGTAAGATATATGAGCTGGGAATTGAATCCATCCCTAGTGAGTCTGAGTGTTATCCTGCCAAGCTCGCACATGGTCATGTGACGTGGCTTATCAAGCAGGGAATAAAATTTATCTTCTATCCTTGCATACCTTATGAGCGCAGGGAAATAGAGAACACTAACAACCACTACAACTGCCCTATCGTAACCTCCTACGCTGAGAACATCAAGAATAACGTAGAAGAGCTTGTGACAGAGAATATACTTTTTATGAATCCTTTCCTCTCATTTGAGGACGAGAAGGTTCTTGCAAAGCGTCTCTCCAAGGAAATCGGAGGTCAGTTCAACATCTCCTCCAGGGATGTTACCGCCGCATGCCAGGCCGCATGGGATGAATTAGCAGAATGCCGCCGCGATATTATGAAGAAGGGTGAGGAGACCCTCAAATACCTTGAGGAGACAGGAAGACACGCTATAGTTCTCGCAGGCCGTCCATACCATATCGACCCTGAGATTAACCATGGTATCCCTGAGCTTATCAACAGCTATGGAATAGCTGTTCTCACAGAGGATTCTATATCACACCTCGGAAAGGTTGAGCGTCCTCTCATCGTAATGGATCAGTGGATGTACCATTCACGACTGTACGCCGCAGCAAGCTTCATCCGCGACAAGGACAACATTGACATGATACAGCTCAACTCCTTCGGCTGCGGACTTGACGCCGTCACAACCGACCAGGTGAATGATATACTCTCCTCAGCAGGAAAGATTTACACCGTATTAAAGATAGATGAGGTAAACAACCTCGGTGCCGCAAGAATCCGTATCCGTTCGCTCATCTCCGCCATAAAGGTCCGTGAGCACAACCACTACAAGCGCAGCATCGTATCAAGTGCTTACCACAGAAAAGAATTTACCAAGGAAATGCGCGACAGCAATTACACTATTCTCTGTCCGCAGATGTCACCTATACACTTCGACCTCATTGAGCCTGCTCTCAATTCCTGCGGCTACAATGTCGAAGTACTAAAGAATGTGAGCAAGTCCGCAGTCGATACAGGTCTTAAGTATGTCAACAATGATGCCTGCTACCCTTCTCTTATCGTGGTAGGACAGATGATGGAGGCAGTGCTCTCAGGCAGATATGACCTCACAAAGACAGCTCTTGTCATCACACAGACAGGTGGTGGCTGCCGTGCGTCGAATTATATCGGATTTATCCGTCGTGCCCTCATAAAGGCAGGCTACCCTGATATTCCGGTTATATCGCTGAGCGTACAGGGACTTGAGAGCAACTCAGGCTTCACCTACTCGCTTCCTATGATTAAGAAGGCCGCCATGGCAATCCAGTACGGTGATATATTTATGAATGTTGTGTACCGCACACGTCCTTATGAGGCAGTTCCCGGCTCGGTCAATGCACTCCATGAGAAGTGGAAGAAGATTATCATAGAGCAGCTCACGCAGCCAAAGGTATATATGAAGGATTTCAACCACAACATCAGGCAGATTATAAAGGAATTCGATGAGATTCCTCTTCTTGACATCAAGAAGCCACGCGTCGGAATAGTCGGTGAGATTCTTGTCAAGTTCCTGCCTGCTGCCAACAACTACCTCGTTGACCTCCTTGAGAAGGAAGGCGCTGAGGCTGTAGTTCCTGATTTCATGGGCTTCATGCTCTACTGCGCTGAGAACGCGAACTTCAAGGCAGACAACCTCGGTGCAAGCAGGAAGTCAATGCACATAAGCAACGCTGTAATAAAGGCAATCAATATGTTCCGCGGTCCGTCCAACAAGGCACTTGCGCAGAGCAAGCGCTTCGATGCTCCGACGGACATCAAGGAGATGACTAAGCTGGCTGCCCCACTCGTTTCACTCGGAAACCAGACAGGTGAGGGCTGGCTTCTCACGGCCGAAATGATTGAGCTTATTCACCACGGAGCTAAGAACATCGTCTGCTGCCAGCCTTTCGCATGCCTACCTAACCATATCGTAGGTAAGGGTGTCATAAAAGAGCTGCGCGCCGCATATCCGGATGCCAACATAATCGCCGTAGATTATGACCCGGGTGCCAGCGAGGTTAACCAGCTCAACAGAATCAAGCTTATGCTGTCGACTGCGCAGAAGAATCTTGATAAGTAGGTTGGAGTTAAGAACCTTCTTAAAAGGCAAACTACACTAAAACAATAGTGTGTAATGTTGAGATAGCTGAGATAGCTGAGATAGTTGAGATAGCTGAGATAGCTGAGATAGTTGAGATAGTTGAGATAGTTGAGATATCAAGATAGCTGAGGTATATGCAGTTGAAAACGCGCCATATTGTAAGTTAAATTACAATATGACGCGTTTTCTTTTTTATCTGCTTTCTTTTCTCTATTATCTTCGCGGGTATTTTTATTGTTTTCTGTTCTCACATACCCATGACAGTCTATTTTTTATAGCTTTGGGGCTTGGCTGTGGGTATTTTTCCTGTCTTATGCTCTCCATACCCATGACAGTCTATTTTTTGTTGCCTTTTTTGCCTGGCTGTGGGTATTTTTCCTGTCTTCTGTTCTCACATACCCATAGCAGTCTATTTTTTATTGCATTTTTGCTTGGCTGTGGGTATTTTTCCTGTCTTCTGTTCTCACATACCCATAGCAGTCTATTTTTTATTGCTTTTTTGCTTGGGTGTGGGTATCTTTCCTGTCTTATGCTCTCCATACCCACAGCAGTCTATTTTTTATTGCATTTTTGCTTGGCTGTGGGTATTTTTCCTGTCTTATTTTCTCACATACCCACAGCAGTCATTTTTTGTTGCCTTTTTTGCTTGGGTGTGGGTATCTTTCCTGTCTTATGCTCTCCATACCCATGACAGTCTATTTTTTTATAGCTTTGTGGCTTGGGTGTGGGTATTTTTCCTGTCTTATGTTCTCACATACCCATAGCAGTCTATTTTTTATTGCATTTTTGCTTGGCTGTGGATATTTTTCTTGATTTATGTTTTCCATACCCACACTTCATGTTTTACTCAATTTTTGACGGCAGCTGTGCAAGTATTATCGCCGCGAACATAAGCACACATCCAGCGCTCTCTTTAATTGACAGGCTCTCATGTAAAATTACCCACCCTGCAAGCACTGAGAAGCAGGATTCCAGACTGAGTATCAATGACGCTATCGTAGGATTGACATTCCTCTGCCCTATAATCTGCAAGGTGTATGCCACCCCGCAGGAGAGCACACCGGCATAGAGAATCGGAAGCCACGCTGACAATATGGCTGCCATATCAGGATGTTCAAGGCTGAACATAAACGGAAGTGATGCCACTCCGCACACTAAGAACTGTATGCATGACAGGGCAATTCCATTAACTCTGGGTGAAAAGTAATCTATCACCATAATGTGCACCGAAAATCCTATCGCACATAGAAAAATGAGCACATCTCCCTTTCCAACAGAAAAACCATCTGTTATGCACAGACAATACAGTCCTGCCAAGGCAAGTACCACGGCTGCCCATATCTTCCATCCCGATGTCTTTTTCATGAATATTCCGATTAAAGGTACAATCACTATATAGCACGCTGTTATAAACCCGGCTTTTCCCGCTGAAGTATACTTAATTCCAGCCTGTTGAAGACTTGTCGCCGCGAAAAGAAGTATTCCGCAGAAAAGACCTCCGACAATCAGCTCTTTTATATTTCCATTATGTATATCAGTTGTGTTTTCCGATACTCTTTCTGTTGTTGCCTGCACTCTACTTCCTGATGTTATTTCCGACACTTTTTCAGAGCCGGAGGTTCTTTCAATTATCGATGTGCTTTGTGCTGCTCTTTTATCTCTTCTGCAAATCCCTTTCTGAATCAGTATGCAAGGAACAAGCGTCAACGCACCGATAAATGACCTTATTCCGTTAAATGTGAATGGTCCTATATAATCCATTCCTACACTCTGTGCGACAAATGCTGTCCCCCATATAAATGCTGTCAATGCCAATAATAAAGCGTTCTTAAGTTTCATAATCCAATTCCGCTGCAATCGATGAACCTATTATCTTATATTCTCAATCTGCCAATCAATAGGCTCCACTCCATGTGCCTTCAGGAACTCATTTGCCTGGCTGAAATGCCTGCACCCAAAGAAACCTCTATAAGCCGACAGCGGGCTTGGGTGCGGCGCCTTGAGTATCAGGTGCTTCGGATTCGTTAACATTGGAATCTTACTCTGTGCCGGTCTGCCCCAGAGCATGTACACAATAGGTCTGTCCTGCGCATTGACAGCCTCAATGACGGCGTCCGTAAACTGCTCCCAGCCATGTCCCTGATGAGAGTTAGCCTGATGAGCGCGAACCGTGAGTACAGTGTTTAAAAGAAGCACACCCTGATCCGCCCATTTTTTAAGATAACCATTGTCCGGAACATAACAGCCAAGGTCATCGTGAAGCTCCTGATATATATTCTGGAGCGATGGTGGAATGTCCTTCTGTTCAGGGAGAACCGAAAAGCTAAGTCCGTGCGCCTGCAATTCATTGTGGTATGGGTCCTGACCAAGTATTAACACCTTAACATTCTTTAATGGTGTGAAATTAAATGCGTTAAATATATCCTCCGACGGCGGATATACCACACCCTTCCTGTATTCACTGTCCACAAACTTATATAAATCCCTATAATATGGCTTGGCGAACTCAGGTTTAAGCGCTTCAAGCCAGTCATTGCTAATCTGTGACATATCAATCTCCAGTTACTAAGTATATTTTTAATTATATATCCATCACATTCTCACAGACACCCCGCGCTGTGCAAGATAATCTTTAAGGTCGGATATCTCAAGCTCCTTGTAATGAAAAAGTGAAGCAGCAAGCGCCGCATCCGCCTTGCCCTCCGTGAGTGCCTCATAAAAATGCTCCTTACTTCCGGCTCCGCCCGAAGCGATGACAGGTATTGAAACATTCTCAGCTATTGTCCGCGTAAGCTCAATATCATACCCCTGCTTGACTCCATCACAGTCCATGCTGGTAAGAAGTATCTCTCCGGCACCCAGCTTATTAGCCTTCACAGCCCACTCAAGTGCATCGATTCCTGTGTCCACTCTTCCGCCCATCTTGTAGATATTCCAACCGCTTCCGTCCGCTCTTCTCTTAGCATCTATTGCGACAACTACACACTGGCTGCCGAACTTATCCGCCGCATCACTTATAAGGCGTGGATTATCGATTGCGGATGAATTAATTGAAATCTTGTCCGCTCCCTCCCTCAGAAGGTTCTTAAAATCATCAACAGTCCTTATTCCGCCACCAACAGTAAACGGAATAAATACCTTCTCGGCAACCCTTCTCACAAGTTCAACTGTAGTCTCTCTTCTGTCGGATGAGGCTGTGATATCCAGAAATACAAGCTCATCTGCTCCCGCCTTGTCATAAAGGGCAGCTACCTCAACCGGATCGCCGGCATCGCGCAGATTGACAAAATTGGTTCCCTTCACAACTCTTCCATTATTAACGTCCAGACATGGTATTATTCTCTTGGTAAACATAAGCTGTCCTCTCTATTATTGATTAGAATGCAATGTTATAATGCGGCAAAGTTCTTGAGAATCTGCATACCCACACTTCCGCTCTTTTCAGGGTGGAACTGACATGCATATACATTATCCTTCTGAACAGAGGCATGTATTATAGTTCCGCCATATTCAGTAGTCGCAGCGACTATGCTCTCATCATCAGCCTTGAGATAATATGAGTGTACAAAATACACATAAGGATTCTCGCCAAGACCTTCAAAAAGTCTCGCACCCTCCGATACCTTAAGGGAATTCCAGCCAATATGAGGTATCTTGATTCCCGGTGCATCCGGAATTCTCAATATCTCACCCGGAAGAATCGAAAGTCCCTCAACTCCATCCGATTCATCGCTGCGTCTGAATAGAAGCTGAAGTCCAAGACATATACCCAGAAATGGCTTTCCCGAGTCAACAACCTCATGTATGGTGTTCACAAGACCATACTCATTAAGCCGTCCCATTGCATCGCCAAACGAACCTACCCCCGGTAAAATCACTTTATCAGATGACAGAATCTCATTCCTGTCCCTTGTCACAACTGCTTCCTGCCCTATAGCTTCAAGTGCCTTTTCCACACTTCTTAGATTTCCTGCATCATAATCGATAATAGCTATCACTCAGTCATACCTCCGATGTCCATAAGTATCTCTCTGTACTGCAATTCATTTTCCAAGCTTCCATAATAGATGGCATCCTCCTCGGATATTCCGTATCTTGAAAGCTCTGATAAAATCTGAGCCTTAACCGCATCATACTGATCCAGCACCTCATACTTTTCAGCATCAGAATAATATTCATTATAGTGAGTCAAACCCTTTATCAAGGAATCCAATGCTTCCAGCTTCATTCCTATCTTATTGTAGCTCATATACGAGCAATAATCTACATATACGCTGGCAACCGTCCTTATTGCATAATATGTATTCTTGTCCGAAGCTCTTAATTCAACACCGGAAATACTGTCGAATGCCTGATCATATTTTCCATTTGTGAAAAATTCCTTTGCCTGGCTTACCTTAATTCCATACGATACAAATTTTGTGCCAAAATATACAATACCAACAATAACTATTATGGTAATTAACATTCCAATATAATTACCCTTGGTCACTTTAATCAGTTCTGACGGCTGCGGTGCTTTCTTTTCCTTCTTAACCTTTTCTTTTTTAGGTTTCTTAGGCTTAGGCTCCTTTTTCTTTTTCTCTTTCTTCTTTTTAGGTGCCTCAGGTTCCTCATCTAAATCAGGGATATCGGTATTTTCATCTGATGATTTATCAAATGCATCTGAATCATTATAAAGCTCATCTATAAGAGAAACATTATCCTGTACTACGCCGCCTGTGGAATCATCCTCGCCATCCTGCTTATTCTTTCCAGCAGCCTTCTCGGCTTTTAGCTGCTCCTTTTTAGCCTTCTTTTCTGCTTTCTTTCTTGCCTTTTCCTCCGCCTTGGCTTCCTTAGCCGCCTTAGCAGCCGCAAGCTTAGCCTCCTTAGCTTCCCTTGCTGCTTCTGCCTTCTTGGCTCTGGCACTTCTTTGCGCCTCAGCTTTTTCTTCTCCTGAAGGCTTCACATCCTGTTGTCCGGAATTATCGGTTGCACTTCCATTATTCAGGGTATCCGGTCTCTCCTCTTCCTCACCTGCATAAGTATTCGCTGCTGCCCCATCCTCATTATCATCAGTGAGTGTCAATATATCGTCCGCAGCATTATCAGATCTTTTATCAGGCTCTTCTCCAGAGCTATCACTGCTTCCGCTGTTATCGCCGCCATTAATCTGATTGAATAAATCCATAAGGCTGTCGTTATCATTATTATCGTTCTGGGAAGTGTTCTGGGAAGTTACATTCTCCTCATCCATGGAATTCCCAGACTCATGCGGTTCTTCATTATCATTCTCTTCAAGAGCCAATATATCATCGCTGCCATCATGGTCAGCATTGCCGTTCTGGTTATCGACGTCATTATGACTATCTGAGAAAATGTCATTTAAGAAATCATCCTGTTCTTCGTTGCTGCCATCTTCTGCTGCTTCATTGTCTTCGGCATCTGACTGTCTGCTCTTATTGCTCTCGCTATCCTGATTATCTAAATCTTCATTCCCATCACTGTTACTGCTTCTTAAAGAATTTAACAATTCATCCAAGTACTGATCATCATTATTATCTGCCACGTTATTTCACCTCAACTGTTTTCATTTGACTAAATCATTGATTTAACTAAATCATTGGTACGACTACTATCCATGATAAAATCACTGAGTAATAATACTTTCACACGCAGAACGAATAAATTCGTTTTTATGCTTGCACTCATTATATCATGCTATGTTTTTTTTCACAAGAAATAAATAAAGAGCCGCATAATCACTCTGGCGGCTCTTTAGCTAAACTTTTTTAATTCACTTTCTTCTATTTCAATATGAGCTTATCAATAGCCTCTACAAGGGAGCCTATTTCCGGCTTGGAGAGCTGCATATCTGCACCGAGCTGCTCACCCTTACGTCTCATCTCCTCATTGATAAGGGACGAGAAAATGATAACAGGGATATCCTTAAGCTCATTATCAGTCTTTACAAGCTTCGTAAGTCTATGTCCATCCATAATCGGCATCTCAATATCCGTAACTATGCATTTAACATACTTAGTTACATCTCCACCGGACTTTTTCTTAATATTCTGCAGGTAATTCCATGCTTCCTGTCCATTCACACACTTAATGAGATTAGTGTATCCTGCCTTCTCAAGCGAATCTGTGATAAGCTTCATAAGAAGCATAGAGTCCTCTGCCAGTACAATAGGGGAATTATTTCTATCTCTTGTTCCCAGTCTGGAAATATCAGAAACCTTAAGACCGGTCTCAGGACTTATATCGGATACAATTCTCTCAAAATCAAGAATAATTATAAGTCTTCCCTCAACCTTTATGATACCTGTAGCTATTCCTGATTCCGCTGAATTGATTGTCGCATCGGGCGTAATGATGTCTGCCCATGACACACGATGAATACCAACAATCTTATGTACATGGAAGGCTACATTAAGCTTATTGAAATTAGTGTTGATTAACATATCATTCTTAGGATCGTCTGAATCCGGCAGATGGAGCACATTAGCAAGCTTCACAACTGTTATCATTGTATCTCTTGGCATAAAAATACCTTCTACAGAAGGATGGGCGTTAGGTACCGGTGTGACCTTCTGAAAATTAACTATCTCCTTCACCTTAGCCACATTGATTCCATAGTGATTATTGCCGATGACGAACTCAAGAACTTCAAGTTCATTCGTTCCATTCTCAAGTAAAATATTAGTATCCATAAATAACCTCCAAGCTATAATTTCTTTTGTCATAACATTTCTGTACTATTTTCCTATATTGTATCACAAACGTTAATGAATTGATAGTTTATTTTTTCCTTTTTTTTAATAAACTTACAAACATTACCGCCACTTCCCTTTAAATCCGAAAGCTAATAGTATATCCGACTTTCTCCCTATGTTCATTATTATTCCAATAAAAAAACCGCAGCACATCGGCTACGGTTAAAATTCGTGTTCCTTCAAAACCACACATTAAACTATCAGATATTTTAACCTGAACCATTTCT
>OGKE01000398.1_pt1 | contig 44978 bp, 32 predicted proteins | sample 1572341 | NCBI WGS metagenome assembly OGKE01 (sample SAMEA2582091, study PRJEB24529) | metagenome | biome: Human gut stool | place: China | collected 2011
CCGATGGGCTGCGGGAAAGTGGGAATTATGGGACCGCCCATATTTACAGGAGTAGTATGAGAGCCGTCATTTCATTCCACGGAAGTGGGAATCTTCCTTTTCGGAAAGTGAATCAGGAGTTTCTAAAAAAATTCGAAACGTATTTGCGTGGAAAAGATTGTAGCTGGAATACGGTTTCCACCTATATGCGCACATTACGTGCAGTGTATAACCGAGCGGTTGACCGACATCTTGCTCCTTATGTGCCTCATCATTTTCGTTATGTCTATACAGGGACGAGGGCTGACAGAAAACGTGCACTGGACAAAGAGGATATGGAACGATTGATGGCAAAGCTGCCGAATCAGCTTTATTCCGGAATCAGAGACTTACAACGTACACGTGCCTTCTTTTTATTAATGTTTATGCTTCGCGGCATTCCATTCGTAGACCTTGCTTACTTGAAGAAGCGTGATATAGAAGGGAATGTCCTGACTTATCGCCGAAGAAAGACCGGCAGAATGCTGACCGTAACTCTTCTGCCCGAAGCAATGAAACTGATCAGGCAATACATGAATACTGATCCTGCCTCTCCTTATCTTTTTTCGCTGATCGCCAGCAAGGAAGGAACAGAAGAAGCGTATCGTGAATATCAGCTGGCCCTTCGTTATTTTAATAGTCAACTGGTGATTCTGAAAGGAGTGTTAGGATTGACTGCTGACTTAAGTTCATACACTGCTAAACACAACCAATTCTCTATCTAACTGAAAATAAAATAGTTATCACTCACTTTGTAGATAATAGGTAACACTTTAGAAACGAGCGAATTACAATATTCTGTTTTATTCTGCATCAACTCAAAGAAGCTTTTTTTCAGGACAAAAATACCAAAGACGCTGACAATTAGCAAATATCTCCGGTAAGATTTGCATGTTTTAACTCCGTTTTTCATCTTCAATTAAAAAGATCGAGGTTTTCCTGCATAGTGTCGTGGCGAAAGAGACCGGCAATATCTTCTGAATGACCGACAGATCCCTATTCTCCAACCCCAACAAGTTTAGTTGTACAATGGAACTAATAGAGAAGGAGGTCAATAACTCCAGAAGAGGATTTCATTCTGCATTTCAAGAACAAATACAGCAATACTTATCCTCTTGCATGGATGCTTGTGGACATGTTGTCAATGGGCATCGTAACTAGCATCCATGAAAATATAAAATCCAATCCATTGAAAAAAGATTACGGTGTGCTATGATCTATCCGTTCCCGTTTTCACTTCGTGGCTGACAGTCATAATCCTTATAAGAAATTCCTGCTGTCATCATACAAGGGTATAAAACAAGCAGTACGCCATCAATCCGATGGTAGTCCGGAGGATGCAATTCCCTTGGATAAACGATATGATATCACTACACAGGACATTTTATGAAATCTGCATCATTTAGTGGTTTATCAACATTATATCGCTGGACAACGATATGAAACAGCATTTCCAAAAGTTACTGGGTTAATATCCGAAATATTGACAGCAAGTCAATGAACATTCCCCTGGATTGGCAGGATGAGCCTTTGCGGAGAATATAAAATCCACCTTTCATCTATATTTCTTTTGTAAAAAGAACAGATGTTGGAAGATGGTTGCTCCTGCTCTATACGGATAAGGCACAAGAAACTTAAAGTCAGACTTCCTTGAACCACAGATGTTGCAACCACCACAGTTATTACAATATTTTTAATTTCATTTATAAAAAGACTTCCTGCTTCTTGGCTTTATTGGAGTCTTAGATTCCTTCATTTATATCTTAAATAATTCAGCTTGCATATCCTCCCACTCCCAATAACGGTGTTGTTCGCAATCCTGCAATTTAATCTTAGATTCAAGAAGTTCTTTTTCTTCTTCATTTATTTTACAGGAGTGTTCCAACTTTCTTGATGACCTTATTGAGTGCTTATAACCATAATAAATACAATTTTAGTAATGTTACAGGATTATACGGTGGTCTCCCTTCTGATTGAAGTTTGACATGTTTAACCCCAAGTTTATCTATAGGCAAGATATCCACAAATAAATCGATAATCCTTGCCCAAGAATCTGGAGCAACCAATTGTTCAAGAGTTATCATTTGAATTTGATTTTCTGTTTCCTCCTACTATGTAGTTTATAGATATATTGTTTAGTTTCTTTCCATAAATATACGAAGAACCAATAATTCAATATAGCGTCTAAGGTTTTTGCACAGACTCTCGGTGGAATACATTTCCATGATATCTGCTCCATAACGACCGTGATGTTCGTGCAGCATTCTTTCGAATGCACTGATTACAGGCCGTACCACCGTACAGAAAATATCATCCTTACTTTTGAAGTAGTTATAGATATTGCTCAACCCTACCTGTGCTTCTTGCGCAATTTCACGCATGGAAGCCTTCGGAAAGCCGTTTTCGAGGAATACCTTTTCGGCAGCTTTCAAAATTTCTTTTTGTATGTCATCTTTAGAGTATTGCATAAGTTTTATTTCTCGACTGCAAAGTAGGGGAGAATCCGCGTTTTCTGAAATACCCATTAATGATGGTTTTTTGTTAGATTTTTATAAAAATCACAATTATTGGGTATTGCCAAGGTCGCTGAAAGCATGCAACTTTGCGCGTATAATCTAACTATAAACTACTATATGGTGAAACTAACGAATCATAAAAAGACAATTGACAGACCTTTAGGTTGTAAGAGATGGGGAATAATAGCTATTATTATTATTATTTTTGCAGGTAGCTTATCTTTTTTACTGTACTCTTACTTTTCGCATGATGCTGATAATCCTCAGTGTAACTGTTTGCTATGTATGCTTAATCATGTTCCTGAAGAGGGAGAGTACATTTATAACCGCTATTTGATATTTATTAGTTTTATCTGGATTGCTGTGATCTTTGCGGCTATCTTTTTAGTGAATTACTGCTTTGTAAAAAAGAACAAAAAGAAATAGTGTTCGTTTAAGTACCTACTTATTATTATTTTTAATAACACAATACTCATATTTGGGTATTGCCCGCCTTTTTAACTCCCTCTACTTTTGCGCCAACAAAATTTAAGATAAAAGATGAAAAAATTAACTTGCTTATTCGCCTTAGGTTTCTTGCTTTTTAACAATACTTTACGGGCTAATGAACCCGAAAAAGTAACCTCAACAGAAGAGGTATCTGAAACTGCGGCAAAGAAAGAGAGAATAAAACAGGTAACAAAAGATGACGACTACGAAAAGTTCCGTTTCGGTGGATACGGAGAGATGGTAGCAAAGTTTATGAATTACGGAACGAATCGTTTCTATGGTGGGGTCGATAACAGTGATCACCGCAATACCATTGCGATTCCTCGTTTTGTGTTGGCTTTTGACTACAAGTTTAATTCCAAGTGGATACTGGGTGCTGAGATAGAGTTTGAAGCAGGAGGTGTAGGTCTTGAAACTGAACTTGAGAATTCAGAAAACGGTGAGTATGAGACAGAAATGGAAAAGGGTGGAGAAGTCGCTCTTGAGCAGTTTCACATTACCCGTCTGATACATTCGGCTTTCAATATTCGTGCCGGTCATTTGATTGTACCTATGGGATTGACCAATGCACACCATGAGCCTATCAACTTCTTTGGAACATCTCGTCCTGAGGGTGAAACCACAATTATTCCTTCTACCTGGCATGAGACAGGATTGGAATTCTTCGGTTCTTTTGGTAAAGGATATGCGCGTTTTGATTATCAGGCAATGATTGTTGCCGGCTTGAATGCTGATGGTTTTGGTCGCGATAACTGGGTTGCCGGTGGTAAGCAGGGACTCTTTGAACAAGATAACTTTACTTCACCTGCTTATGTAGCACGTCTGGACTATAAAGGGGTATCGGGGTTGCGTGCAGGTGTTGCTTTTTACTATTGTAATGACGTGACGGCCAATGCTGATAAGAATTATAAGTATAGCAGTGTAGGCCGCTCATCAGTGAAAATTTACTCTGCCGATGCACAGTATAAAAATAAATATGTTACCGCTCGTGGTAATATCATTTATGGTGATTTAGAGAATTCTTCCAAGATCAGCAAGGTTACTCTTTCCAATAACTCCAATTATTATCACGGTGCTATGCGTAATGTAGCTAAGAATGCCCTGTGCTATGGCTTGGAGGCTGGTCTTAACCTGAGTGCTTTCTTCTCGCAGAAGAAATGTCCGGTTATTTATCCTTATGTCCGTTATGAATACTACAACCCGCAGGAAGAGGCAGAAGGTTCTGCTACAATGGAGAAGCGCTGTCAGGTAAGCAAATGGACGGCAGGAGTTAACTGGTTTGCATTGCCGAATCTGGTTGTAAAGGCCGATTATACTACCCGTCATATTGGTACGAACAAGGTATTTGGATCGACTAAATATAACAATGAAAATGAATTTGCTATCGGTATAGCTTATGTCGGTTGGTTTACCAAGAGATAGTTCAAATAGGTATTTATAATTAATTTAATGTTTAAGTAATATGAAAAAGTTTTTTTATTTGTCGGCTCTTTCATTGGGCATGATGTGTTCCATTACGGCTTGTAGTGATGATGACACTACGACTATAGACGCTAAAAATCTTGACTATACGGCGGAGAATGCAAGTAGTTGGGGAAATTACATGCGAGTAGTTGCACAATTGTTGGTGAATGATGCTACTGCTCTTTATGATGACTGGGCGGTTAAATACAACGAAGGTGGAAGTTATGCAGATTTCTTTAAGAATCAAGATGCTTTGACGAGTGTTGAGCAGTTGATTGACGGCTGTGTAGACATTGCCAATGAAGTAGGTACTGCCAAAATTGGTGACCCTTACGATCTTTTCATACATAATAATGAAGAAAAGGCTTTGTATGCTGTAGAGTCATGGTATAGCTGGCATTCTCGTGAAGACTATCGTAACAATATCTATTCTATTCGCAATGCTTATTACGGAACACGTACAGGGGCTATTAGCGAGTTATCTCTCTCAAAAGCAGTAGCCGCGGTAAATGCTAATCTTGATACTGAAGTAAAAAAAGCGATTGATGACGCAGCAGCAGCAATTTGGGCTATCCCGAGTCCTTTCCGCAACAATATCAATAGTCCGGAAGCAGTAAGTGCTATGGAAGCTTGTGCCACTTTAGAGGGAGTACTCAAGGGTAGTTTGAAGAGTTGTATCGAAGGTATTGATAAAACAGTGTTGGCTGAAGTCGTAAAAAATTATGTGGATGTAGTTGTATTACCTACTTACTCTGATTTGAAAGCGGGAAATCAGGCTCTTTTCGATGCTGTTGAGACATTCCGTACTTCTCCCAGCAATGCTAACTTCAAGGCTTGCGCCACAGCATGGCTTGCTGCTCGTACACCGTGGGAAACCAGTGAGGCATTCCTTTTTGGTCCGGTTGCCGACAAAGGTCTTGACCCCAATATGGATAGCTGGCCACTCGATCAGGATGGTATCGTACAGATCCTGACTTCCGGTAACTATTCAGACTTGAACTGGGATGGTGACTATGATGAAGAAGATGATAAAATTGCCGGTGCACAAGCTTTGCGTGGTTACCACACTTTGGAATATTTGATCTTCAAAGATGGCGAAGCCCGTACCATTCAGTAAGATTTTTACTTGTTAGAAATCAGATTTTGCGGAAACAGTGGGATAATGAATATTCTGTTGTTTCCGCAACATCTGCGTTAAAAAGATAAATGTTAGTTACGTATTTTGCAATAATAATTCAATAACGAATGAATGGCTTATTAAAATACTCATTTCCAATCTGTTTTTCGCTTCTGGCATTGTTTGCCTGCGAGGATGATGGAATTGATGTGGATAATATAGAAGTACCTGCCGGCTTTGCCCTCTCTGCCGGTACTGCTACCAACTTCCTGACTTCCTCTTATGCTTATGACAGGTCGGCTGACTGGATAACAGGGGCATACGATAAACGTTTCACCCGTGGTGACAAATTGTATGATGATATCCGCACCAGTAGTAATGGAATAGGTGGAGGACTGGGACCGGTTTATGCCGGTTATTCTTGTGGTAGCTGTCACCGAAATGCCGGACGTACGCAACCTACTTTGTGGAGCGAAGGTGGTTCCGGTAGCTCCGGCTTTTCGTCTATGTTGGTTTATATTAGTCGTAAGAATGGAGCTTTCTTTCAGGATTATGGACGTGTGCTTCATGATCAGGCTATTTATGGTGTGAAGCCCGAGGGAAAACTGAAAGTGGAATATACCTATGAGACTTTCCAGTTCCCTGATGGTGAGACGTATGAACTTTGCAAACCCAATTATTCTATTTATGAATGGTATGCGGACAGCATCAAACCCGAAGACCTGTTCTGTACGGTGCGTATTCCTCTGCGCCACGTAGGTATGGGACAAATGATGGCGCTCGATCCCACTGAAATTGAAGCTTTGGCTGCTAAAAGCAATTATCCGGAATATGGTATCAGTGGCCGTTGCAACTATATCTCCGAGAGAGGAATGAGAAGTTTAGGCTTGTCCGGTAATAAAGCACAGCATGCCGACCTGACAGTGGAACTTGGTTTCTCCAGCGATATGGGAGTTACGAACAGCCGCTATCCCGAAGAAATCTGTGAAGGACAGGCACAAGTAAATCAAGGCAGTATGATGGGACTTTCTTATGCCCAGTTGGATGTATCTACGGAAGAAATGGAGAATGTAGATCTCTACATGCAGAGCCTTAGTGTTCCGGCACGTCGCAATGTGAATAATGAACAAGTGATCAAGGGTGAGCAGAATTTTTATAAGGCGAAGTGCCATCTCTGCCATGTAACCACCTTGCACACAAAACCACGTGGTTCTATACTGCTGAACGGAACCCGCCTTCCTTGGCTGGGTAGTCAGACAATTCATCCATATTCGGACTTCCTGCTTCATGACATGGGCTCTGAAATTATGGGCGTAGGACTGAATGATAACTATGTAAGCGGTTTGGCCCGTGGCAACGAATGGCGTACGACTCCGCTTTGGGGTATCGGATTGCAGGAAACTGTGAATGGTCATACTTACTTCTTGCATGATGGGCGCGCCCGCAACTATATTGAGGCTATCATGTGGCACGGTGGTGAAGGTGAAGCATCGAAGAATCTCTTCAAAAAGATGAGTAAAGAAGATCGTAATGCTTTGGTCGCATTTCTGAAATCATTATAAAACAAATAACGAACAATAAAACCAATAAGTATTATACAAGCAATTATGAAGAAATTAATTTTAATGGTTGTAATGGCTGCCCTTTCGTTGGCTGCTATGGCACAGCATGAAGAAGATACAGAAAACGGTGTAGTGTCACTTGCCGGAAGAGAGGGATTTACGATAGAAACCAAGAAGGGAGACTTTGTATTCAAGCCCTATCTGTTGGTACAGACTTGTGCAAATTTCAATTGGTATGATGATGAAGGCCTGGATAAGGCATACAATCAGGATAATGTAGCTAATTCCGGTTTCTCAATTCCCTATGCTGTATTGGGCTTCACTGGTAAAGCTTTTGGTAAAGTAGCCTTTAATCTTTCTATCAATGCGGCTGCCAGTGGGGGAGCATTGCTTCAACAAGCATGGTTCGATGTGCAACTTAAAAAACAGTTTGCCGTGCGTGTCGGTAAATTCAAAACACCTTTCTCACATGCTTATCTGACGACGTTGGGCGAAACATTGTTGCCGCAGTTGCCAGTATCATTGACTTCCGCCATCATTCTGCCTTATTCCTTGAATGCGGTAACGCCTAACATCGGTACCGGTTTTGACCTCGGTGTTGAAATTCACGGATTGTTAGCTGATAAATTTGGCTATGAAGTAGGTTTATTCAATGGTACCGGTTCTTCTGTAAATACAGCTACAAAAACTCTGAGTGATGATTGGCATATTCCTTCTTTACTGTATGCGGGACGCTTTACTTATATGCCTAAAGGTGTGATGCCGTCCACCCAAGGTAATCCTAACCGTTTGAATGAAGATAAGATCATGTTCGGTGTATCGGCTTCAATCAATGTGGAAAGTGAGAATGAAAGTACCAATGATACCCGTGTGGGAGTGGAATTTGCCATGTTAAAGAATAAACTGTATCTGGGCGCCGAAGCATACTATATGAATGTGGGCTTCACCGATCGTCAGAAAATAAATGAGACATACAATTACCTGGGTGGTTATGTACAGGGCGGCTACTTTGTAGCTCCCCGTTTGCAGGCTGCCTTGCGTTATGACTTCTTTAACCGTAACGGTACCAGCGATGACGGATTTCTGAATATGCCGGCTGTGGGTGTGAATTATTTCTTTAAGGGTTGTAACCTGAAACTCCAGGCTATGTACCAGTATATTGCCCGTACGGGGCACGATACACAGCTCGACCGAGATAATGATAATTTAGGTCTGGCCACTCATTCTGCAACAGTAATGCTGCAATATACTTTCTAAAAAAACAAAGAGAGTAGTTATGAAGAAATGTATATTATTCTTTGCTGCTATCTGGATGACACTCTGCTTCTGTTCATGTGATGATGGAAGAATCTATGAGAAGGAGATAGAGGTGCAGCGTGGTGGCCGAGTCCTAAAGTTGACAGGTCGTTTCAGTGGTATCAGCAATTGGACGGATGATTATAGTGTCGTTGTGGCAGGCTTCAATGATAAAAGTGAATACGCTGTTATAACGAAATCACTGCCAGTCAATGTAACCGACGGAACAGATATCGTTATGACACTGGGAGGTATCAGTGATGAAGTGAAATCACTCAAATTGTGTGTTATCAGTCGTCTGCGCGAATGTATTGTCGAATTTAAGACGATGGAAGATGAAGAACTCGCAGCTATTACAGATACTATATTAATGGATGTGGGAACACTGGACGTGGGTATGTTCAGTTCCATCCAGTCACAGGTTTTCGATAAAAGATGTGTAGCGTGCCATGGGCAGACCGGTTCTGCATCGGGTAATTTATTTCTGACGGAGGGTAAGAGCTATCATGCGTTGGTCAACCAGCCGGCGCATAAGAATAGTGATATACTATTGGTGAAGCCCGGCAGTGCAGAAGAGAGTTTTCTACATCTGGTCTTGAACAGGGCTGGTGATACGAGTATGAACCATACCGATATGCTGTCAGAAGATGAGCAACCCTTATTGAAACTGATAGATAATTGGATAAACGAAGGTATTTTTTTGAATAACGAGTAAACGATATTGGAAATGAACAACAAAAAACAACCAACCAATCAATCAGAGAATACATTAACCGAGATTTTTAAATATGAAGTAAAAGAAGGCGTTTCAGAGTTTCATGTAATGATTCACTCTACCCGGCCGGAAGACACTTATGAAGAACAATTAAATGCAGTAGCCAATGCCTACAATGATTTGCTTGCAGGTGAATTGAAAGGTGCCATGGCTGTGTTTAAACGTTATTTTCTGAGTGATACCGCCAATCAGGCTGACCTCCTGCTGGCTATCACTACCGAAAGTTCCGACTGTGCTCTTTCCGTGGTAGAGCAACCCCCTTTGGATGGGACGAAAATAGCTTTGTGGGCTTATTTACAGACCAATGTGCAGACACAAGTGCTGCACAACGGATTGTTTGAAGTAAAGCACAATGCGTACCGCCACCTGTGGGGAGGCAGTGTTTTCAATCGTGCCGCAAATTCTGAGTACCAGACCCGTTTGTTGCTGAATGACTACGCGATGCAACTTATGGAACAAGGATGTAAATTGGCGGATAACTGTATCCGTACCTGGTTCTTCGTACAGAATGTGGATGTGAATTATGCCGGTGTGGTAAAGGCGCGTAATGAGGTTTTCGTCACTCAGAACCTGACGGAAAAAACACACTATATTGCCAGTACAGGTATCGGCGGACGTCATGCTGATCCTAAAGTATTGGTGCAAATGGATACCTATGCTGTGGCAGGCTTAAAGCCGGAACAGATACACTTCCTTTATGCTCCTACGCATCTGAATCCTACTTATGAGTATGGTGTCAGCTTTGAACGCGGAACGTATGTCGATTACGGTGACCGGCGTCAAGTGTTTATTTCAGGTACGGCAAGTATCAACAATAAAGGGGAAGTAGTATACCCCGGCGACATCCGTAGGCAGACGGAACGGATGTGGGAAAATGTAGAAGCCTTGCTGAAAGAGGCGGAGTGCACGTTTGATGATTTGGGGCATATGATTGTTTACTTGCGTGACATTGCAGACTATGCAGTTGTGAAGAGTATGTATGACAAGTGTTTCCCAGATACTCCTAAAGTATTTGTACATGCGCCTGTATGCCGTCCCGGATGGTTGATCGAAATGGAATGTATGGGAGTTAAGGCTTTGAAGAATAAGGAATATGCACCTTTTTAATCTGAAGAAAAGTCTCGTCTCCTTATATATCTGTCTGGTGGCTTTACTTGCTGTGGTGACCTTTGTGGAGCATGTACGCGGAACAGAGTTTGTAGAAAAGTATGTTTATCATACAGTTTGGTTTTGTTGTTTGTGGGGAGTACTTGCTGCATTGGCAGTTGTCGTGTTGGTTAAGCGGCAGTTGTGGCGGCATCTCCCGGCATTGTTGTTGCATGGCTCCTTCCTTTTTATCTTGGTGGGAGCCATGATTACATTTTCATGCAGCAAGAAAGGATATATGCATCTCACAGTAGGCACTGAGGTGGGAACTTTCATAGACCAAGACAGTAAGCGGGTGATCGAATTACCATTCACATTGTGTCTGGACAGTTTCCGGGTGGAGTATTATCCGGGGACGGAGGCTCCGGCAGATTATGTCAGCTATATCCGGGATGCGGAACCAGTTTCCATGAATCGTATCCTCTCTCGTCAGGGGTATCGCTTTTACCAGTCTTCTTTTGATGATGATAAGGAGGGGAGTTGGTTGTCAGTGAATTATGATCCGTGGGGAATAGGGGTTACGTATGCAGGATATATTTTGCTGGGTATCTCCATGTTGTGGATGCTTGTCGGTCGCAGTGGAGAATTCCGTAGATTACTCAGGCATCCATTGCTTCGGAAAGGGGGAATGTTTGTGTGGTTGCTCATGGCTGTGGTAACGGTGGTGCAAGCAGAAAACAGAAGCCTTCCGGCACTTGCACTCAGGCAGGCGGATAGTCTGGCATTCAAACAAGTGATTTATCATGATCGCGTAGTACCTTTTAATACTCTTGCACGAGACTTTGTATTGAAACTGACCGGAAAACCTTCTTATGGTGGTATGACACCCGAACAGGTTGTCGGAGGTTGGCTACTTCGTCCGGAGGTTTGGCAGAATGAACCGATGATTTATATAAAGAGTGCGGAACTTCGTCATTTACTCCGGTTATCGTCTTCTTATGCCCGTCTTACTGATTTGTTTGATGGACAAAACTATCGATTGCAGGAATTTTGGAAGGGTGGACAAAAGCCACATATGAAAATGACTTCGTTGGAAAAGGCTATCATGGAAACGGACGAAAAGGTAGGATTGATACTGATGCTACGGAGTGGAACACTTATCCATCCTTTACCGGAAGATGGGAGTATAAAACCACTATCTGACGTAAAAGTGCAGGCTGAAATATTGTACAATCGTATTCCATTCAGCAAACTGTTGTTCATGTTCAATCTGACTGTAGGGATGCTGGCATTTTTCTATTTACTTTATTGCAGCATGCATCGTTCGGCAGGTAAGGCATGGAGCGTTTTTACAGTTGCACTTTATGCAGCATTCCTTTTTCAACTCTTTGGCTACTGTTTGCGGTGGTATGTTGGCGGACGTATTCCGTTGAGCAATGGATATGAAACCATGCAATTTATGGCACTGTGTACACTTCTGCTTGCATGCATATTCCGGTGTCGCTTCTCTTTTACGTTGTCTTTTGGATTGCTCATTTCGGGTTTTGCCTTGTTGGTAGCTTATCTTGGGCAGAACAATCCTCAGATCACTCCTCTGATGCCTGTGTTGCTGTCTCCCTGGTTAAGTATTCATGTTTCTCTGATTATGGTATCTTATGCATTGTTTGCCTTTATGATGCTAAATGGATTACTGGCATTCTGCATAGGAGGTTGGCGAAAAAAGGCAATCGATTCGGAGATTCAGGAACAGCGTAAGGTCCGTGTGGAGCAATTGATGCTTTTCAGTCGGTTGATGCTCTATCCGGCAGTATTTTGTCTGGGGGCGGGAATTTTTATTGGTGCTGTGTGGGCAAATGTTTCATGGGGGCGTTATTGGGCCTGGGACCCGAAAGAAGTCTGGGCTTTGATCTCCTTTTTAATCTATGGTGCGGCATTCCACGGACCATCGCTTGCCGTCTTCCGGCAACCCCGGTTCTTCCATGCTTATATGGTGTTGGCTTTCCTTACGGTGCTGATGACTTACTTCGGAGTAAATTATCTGCTGGGCGGTATGCATAGCTATGCCTGATTATCTTTCTATTTTCGGATGATATAATAAAAATGCCTGCGGAATTCGCCTATGCACCCAAAGAGAACGCCCGGTACGTGTTTTCCGGGTAGGGGCAGGCCGGCTCCCCCCCGTATCAGCGTGACCGTGCCGGAAGAGGTGAGCCAACAGGAGGACCTGCTGGTAGCCCGGTCATCTGAGCTCGGGGGAAACAGTAACACGGCTGTTGCACTGACCTTCAACCATGCACTGACCGCCGTCAGATTCGTGTGCGGGAATGATATGCGGGAAGGTACGGTCAAGCAGGTCCGTTTGAAAAACGTTTATTCCAGAGGAACTTACAATATGGGGACACAAACCTGGAGCGGTTTGGATACTCCCGCCTCCTTCTCACAGGCATTGGATAAAGTGACGACAGGAACAGCTGACGAGGCGCTCACGAGTGAGGCGCAGACCTTTATGATGCTGCCCCAGCGGTTTCCTGAGGGCGCGCAGATAGAAGTCTTATTCACAGACGACACCCATACAGGCCACACTTTAATAGCCGATATAAAAGGAAGTGAGTGGCCGATGGGCAAGACTGTGACCTACAAAATATCCAGTAGTTCTCTCAACTGGACTTACACGCTTGATGTCACTGCCCTGGCCGATTTTACATATACCGGTGGTACACAGCAATATTGTGTTACCAGTTACAGGCAAAACGCCCAAGGGGAAAAAGAAGCTGCCGAATGGACCGCACAATATGCAGAAGACGGAACCACGTGGACAGACACCAAGCCGGTATGGCTTACCGCATTCACGGCATCTGGTACCGGCGGTGAATTTGCGCAACCTTGTGATGCGACGGTCGAGGCGCAGACCGGAATATCAAATGATTTACATGAGAATGCTTTGAAGGCGGCCACAGCCAAGGGATCGGAAACCACACCGTATAACCTTTCCAACAACACCGGGGGGAATACTGTTGAGAACACTGCCAACTGTTACGTGGTCAACGCTCCCGGTTACTATTCTTTGCCGCTGGTATATGGCAATGCGATCAAGAACTCAGCCACGAACGCTTCCGCGTATACCTCCACGGTGACAGGAACCAATATCCTGAATCCTTTCATCAACCATGCCGGGAACGGGATCACGGATCCATACATCAGCGGTAATGGATGTACGCCGGCCAAGGCCGAACTGGTCTGGCAGGATGCGATGAACCTGGTTACGGATATAAAATACAATGCCGATTCCAATGGCGGCAATATCTCTTTCAAAGTGGACCGTTCTTCCATCCGGCAAGGCAATGCCGTCATTGCGATCAAGGATGTGAGTGATGCCATCCTCTGGTCCTGGCATGTCTGGGTTACAGACGAAGACATTAACAATGTGATTGAGATAACCAATCATCAAAACGTAAAATATAATTTTATGCCCGTTAATCTGGGACAATGCGACGGTAATACCATCACCTATGAAGAACGGAGTTGCAAGGTAAAATTCATTGCCGGGGACCAGAGTAAGGAAATAACCATCAAGCAGTTGGCGAACGTAATCGCTACCGGAAGTAATGCTCCTTTTTATCAATGGGGACGTAAAGATCCGCTCTACCCTTCGAACGGAATGGGTAACACAACCAAAATCTGGTATGACAAGGAGGGAATTCCATCTACAGCAAATCCTATGAAAGGAACCTTTTCGGCCGGGAATGATTGTATCAAGAACTGTATTCTCAATCCTAATCTGATGCACAATAGATATAATGGAGATTATACCTATTACAACCTGTGGAGTGCCGATAATAAAACAACTTCTGCCAATGACAATCCTGTTAACAAGACTATTTACGATCCGTGTCCCGTTGGTTTTAAACTTCCTGCCAGTAACGCTTTCACAGGATTTACCACAACAGGAGAAAGTGTATCATCTTCCACTCAAGTTAACGGTACCTGGAGTAGTTCGGAAAAAGGTTGGTATTTTTATACAAATTCCGAAAAAACACAGAGCATTTTCTTCCCGGCGTTAGGGTATCGTAGTTATTCCACTATGCGGCCAGGTAGTATCGGGACACAGGGTTGCTTCTGGTCGGCACATCCGGTAGCGAAGGGCAATAATTATTACCTTAGAACTAGCTCAGTAGACGTACAGCCAACATATATGGTCGATCGGGGATTCGGGTATGCGCTCCGTCCTTGCCAAGACTAAAGGGTTGCAATAAAAACAAGGAGCTGCTTACTAACACAGTTGCAGCTCGAGAAAGAACACGGCACAGAGGGAAAAAAGGTAAGTCAAATTAGCCGAAGCGGAGAACATGATTCATTGCTTCGGCTTTTTCTCATCTATGTTTGGAACTCATCAGCGTCTTTCCTTAGCTCCCGAGCTGTTTATTGAGCAGCTTTACACGCTTTCAGCGTTTCTTTCTACTTCCTTCTGTCGTACTCAGAATCGATCACAGAATCGGTTCGGTTCCGGATGAATCCGTTATCTCTCTACTAGTTGCATTTGATTTCCAGCATATCAAAGGCTCTCCTCTACTTCCCCCCACATCAACAAATAACGGTATTTCACATTATTATCCTGCACTCGTTGCATCCACTGCGGTTTTCCCACTTTTTATCACTAACTTTATAGATAAAATCCCTCCGAAGAGAATTGCCAATGACACGATCAGGAAATACTCGGAATGGGAAATATATGGGAGAGGATAAAAGGAGATATCATACTATAACGAATATATTACAATATAATCTGATCCCTGATTTTTTTACTATATTTGCAAAGTATTGTATAACATTTAAAAATATGACCATGGAAAAAACATTTGCACAAATCAGTGAATTGTTTGATCAATTTTCAAAAGATGCCAGCCTCCAGGTAGAAAAAGGAAACAAAGCTGCCGGAACCCGTGCCCGCAAAGCATCACTCGAACTTGAAAAACTCCTCAAACGTTTCAGAAAAGAGTCACTCGAAGCCTCGAAGTAATTTTTACTCTGGTCTCGACGGTATGGAAATGGCGGCATAGCGTGTACCATATCGAAAAAAAACTTTTCGTTTCACAGCGGGGAGGCTTTATTAGTTGTGATAAAATTAAATATCAATTATGTGAAATTTCTATTTCGCTTCTGAAAAAACAACTCTACTTTCGTATATCTGTTGGATTCCGCAGGTGTATAGTCGGCAATTTCTCCTTAACTAATTCTGATAATACGTTCGGCCGATATTCCATGTCATTCCAGTTCTGTAGCAACCAAGCAAGCTCTTGATATATTCAAAGAATCGTTGATACCTGATGTACCAGTAGAACTGTCGGCAGCACCAGTTACTCTCACGGATAAACTGTATTTTTTCGTTACACGGGCCAGTTCGTTAAAATTAAGCCTTTGTGAGGTATCCTTTAGGACACCGTATTGGAAGCAAAAAAGAAATAGATAGGTGTACCAATACATTCCCCATCAGCGTATGAAAAAAACATTGGAATCCATAGAAAGGGTGTCCTGAAAGCCAAACTGCATATTTCGGGAAATCGTATAATTACATGATGGCTTTCCACTTTCAGATTGAAAGGTTGTCGTGTCAAGAAGTGATGAACCGCTCCAATAGCTATGCTTCAGCCCTCCACGAAGTGAGTTCAAACCGCTGTAAGCGTTATTGGATATGTACATCTAGTTATATTATATTTATAAAAATATCAAAAACAATAAGTTACAATATACCATAAGAAGCTATTTTTATTTATCCGAACACAAAGTTATGCTTTAAAAATAAAATGTCAAGGCTGAAATGAATTATGATTTTTTAAATATGCTAAATTGCTTCTGTTTTAATACTGTTGTCTTTTCACTTATAAACATACCAACTCCGGAGGCAAAGGCTGGGATGGTTTGTCGGCATATTCGCCGTTAAACCGTCCTGTTTTCGTTTAACGAAAACACAACTTGCTGTCCCCTAATGGGGACAACGTTTTGAATATCACGCTATATCCATATAGTGCTATAAAGCCTTTTGTCAGGGGAAAAATGCATACGGTTTCTGCCATTTTTTCCGCATTTCCGGTTTTTTGAATGTAAATGTTTCCCCACAGAACATGCGTCTTCCCACTATACTGCTATAACTATATAGCCATATAAAAGAATCAGAAATTAAAATATCATTGATTGACAGCATAATTCACCGATTTACGGGAATGTCTTCTGTAGTCTTTAGTCCGCTATACCACTATCAGTATAGCTTTAGTTATCTCTATTTCGAGGTCATCCTCTATGCAGCTCACCATATCATGTTATATCACTATCAGCATATCCCCGTTTATCCTTATTCCGATGTCACGCCCTATACCGCACGGCATTCGTTTGGAACCCTGATGCTGTCCTCCGGCATCCCGATAGAGAGCATCGCCAAGATGATGGGCCATACGAACATCAACAGTACGCAGGTCTATGCATAGGTTACCGACCAGAAGATATCCGGTGACATGGACCGGCTGATGAAAAGAAGACAGAAAGGGAGTACGGTCCCCCTAACGGAAATATCCGAATAATGAAATGCCAGCCGAAACCGATGTTTAATGGTTCCGGCCGGCATTCTTGAGTATTGAACGTCCGATTATATCAGGGCCTCATGATAATTATCTTCCAGGAGTTTCTCAATGTCGGATACCTTATACAAAATTTTTCCACCTAGCCGGATATAAGAAATACGCCCCTGGTCCCTATAATCCTGCAGGCATCTGCGGCTGATTTTTAACAGGTCCGACAATTCCTTGTCAGAGAGAAAACGCTCACCGTTAAACAGGGGGCGGTTATCCTCCGCAAGCCTTTCCAGCTTCGTCTGAATGTTATCCAGCAGGCCAAAGAATCGGCGGACACTGCACGTCTCTTTGCTAATAATTCCTTCCATGTTGCATCCAATTAATTATTCATTCTTTCTTTTTTCTCTCACCGCCTTTTCCTTGCGTTTCATGGCGGCATAGACCATCAGCTTTTCCACGTCCTCCGGCCTGTAGTAGATTTTCCGTTGGATTTGGGTGAATGCCAGCCGTCCGGTATCCCGGAGAGTCTGCAGGGTACGTGGAGAGATGTCAAGGCGCAGGCAGACATCCTGGTTATCCATTCACTCTCCCGGTTTCTTTTCCCTGTTTTTTTCATACAAGCGGTCCACCTGTGCGGACAGGCTATCAGCCCTAGCCAGCATTTCCTCAAAGATTCCGGCTTCAATGTAATATACTTCCATTTTTCTTGTTTTTATTTAAAATAGCTTCCTTTTAGAAACTCAAATTATTGAAATACAGTTCAAAATACTTTCCAAATGCACTTCCGGATGGGAGTCGTGATTTCCGACTCCCCCTCCAGAGCTGTTTTAAGGAGGACTTCCCGTCATATTACGGCTGTAACAGTTTGTAATCTCGTCCTGTGATCTTCTTTATCATGCCGGCGTTTTCTTTGATATGTTCAACCAGTATGCGGCTTATAACACCGGAAACAGTAAAATCCTTACGTCTGACTGCCCAGACAATGTCTGAGATACATTCGTACACCTGTGCATCAATATGCAGGGGCTTGCGCCGGTTGGATGAAAAATTGTTCAGGAGGGCTTCAATGTATTTTTTTACCTCTTCATCCGTTATCGTCTTTTTACTTTCCGCCCGGGATGAAGACTCCTTGTGGGGCGGCACCTCTTCCAGATTCTCGGAAATACTGCTCAAATATGAGCCTTTAGCGGCAACTATATCCAGTATCTCCTTCTCGTTGATATTATACGGTTTTGTTTTTTTCCTTTCAATGCTGTCCATAACTATGATTTATACATTAATTCCATGTGACAATTGGGCGTTTTGTAAGGCGGATGTTCCTGATGGCGGATTATCGTCCTACTCTGCAAAGAAAAAAAGAATAAACGTGGGAAAGGATACCTTGTCAGTTATAGTCATATATAGACATGAATAGTCAATGCCAGCAAAAGACATAACAAATGGCAGTCCGGCGGGAGGCCAGGATTCTCCCCGATGTTGCTAGGATTGTGACATGTCAAGCCATGGAGATATTGACAGCTTACATTCTTGGGATAATGGTACACCAGGCTACGGATATTGTAACAGCTTATGTTATTGGAATAGTGATATGTCAAGCTATGAAGATAGCGGGAACTCATGTTGGCAAGATAGCGATATACGAGGAGACAGCAGGACGGGAACACTACGGCGATGAAAAGAAAAATCCCTGTTGGTCCATGTGAGACCGGCAGGGAGCGTAACAATAAAAGGAACGGGCTTCTCAGCCCCTGATGTAACCGTACTTTTTCAGGTCGTCCATGAACTGCTCCGGGGTGTCGGTTCTCACCGTCACCCCGTGCAGTTCCCTGTACCGTCCGGAGAAATTCACTATGTACTCCTCGTCGGTGCATCCGCTGTCAAACCAGCTGCCTTCACGCAGGATGCGTACAAACTCGGAAGGGCCGGAGGCGGCAATCCTGCCGCCATCCGCTAAAATATATATGCCTGTTCATGTCGATATTTTTTTAGTCCTTAAATTTATAATATAGTTTCTGTTCACTGTCGAGGAAGGGGATGTTCTGGAGCGCGGTGGCCACAGGCACCTGTCCCCTCGTGGCAAAGGTAACTAATTTGTGGAGAAACAGTACCCAGTTGCGCATTTTTGTGAAGCAGGTCGTTCCGGAATGCTGGCGGAACTCGATCGTCTTGTGCCGTGAGTAGGCCTCGAGGTCCACCTTATGGTAACGGTCACCGATCCTTCCTTTCAGCTCGTCCACCGTCCGGGCGGAACGTATCATCCCGTCAGAGACATGGCCCAATCCACGGCAATAGTAGTTGTCCCTACGGGATGCCGGCATGAACCTGTCGATGACCGGTTCCAGGTGCTTGTAGCTCAGGGCCAGGTTACGCCAGGTTTCCATGTTGAAACCGGCGGCATCGATATGTACGTGAAGCCCGCAGCTCCCGTTCACCTTCACGTCACACAGGTCGAGCATCCAGCAGACCTTCTCCAGTTCCCGCAGGCCGGCTTCACCGACCAGGATCGGACTGACCAGCTCGAAGGTGTCGTTACCGCTTATACTGCTGTCCGTCACGAGCTTCCAATACGGACAGGTGCTATGGTTATAGCCTTCCACCATAACCTCGATCCCCGCCTCCCTGAGCTCGCGCGCGAGCCGTTCACGGGAGCAGTTGTAGGCCTCGATCTCGATACCGAACTTGCGGTTGAAAGTATAGTCCAACATCGTTGTCACCGGATGGATACTCAGACCGTCCTCACGTTCCCTCATCCGGCGCAGGGCGTTCACTACAAAACCGTAATTACCATTGGTCACCATTCTGGCGATTTCCGCGCGGGGACCCCCCAGAAGGTACAGCTGACGGATCTTGCTTGTCTTCGTTGTCTCTTGTGCTAAAATACTTCTAACTTGCTCGTTCATAACTTGTTACCTCCTTTATGATTCTACTACTAAGGTAATGCTTCTATAGGAGAATTCGTAATTATAAGAGCTTTATTATCATGCCATTAGCTTACTTTATCTTAGGCTAAAAGTCCTTATTTAAGGTGTCTGTATCCTAACATCCGCTACCGGTCGATATCGGATTCCTCCAGATTGATGGCATATCTTCTCCACCGATTCAGGAAGGTCTGTTCTTTTCCTTTTCTGAGTTCGTATCTTAAAATCTTAAATTATTAAATTACACAACCGGTATTGTCTCGGAATACAAAATAAGGGAAGAAGAGGACCGGACGGAATGAAACCACCTGTCACTTATAGTCATCCAAAGCCGGTTATCGCTATGATACACATGCCGTTCCGTTCGGACGGTTCTTCCTATGCGGAAGTGACGTCAGGGGCCCGCCGCCTGTAGCGGCGTGGAAGAACGGGCGGAATTCAGTATCCTTGTCCACCGATCCTTTTAAATCCTTATGGGCAGGTGTGGGAGCACGTATCCACCCTGATACGGATTTTAAAATTATCCGTCTGTGGTAGTGTAAAAGTACGACAATCCGTTGATAGGGAATATGAAAGGGAAGAATATAAGACGTATACGGCTACATGCCCGTTTCTCCATTTGCAGATGTGTAGAAGTAGCAATCCGTTAATGGAGACAAGGGAAGAAACCATGAAGCAGGCAGGACCGGTACACTGGCAGGAATAGTCATGGATAGTCCGTTTTTGTCATATGGTACGGAGGAAGACGTCCGCGGTTCGAACCGTTATCTGCCGGTACTTACAGCTTCCTGCCACGTCTTTTTATCTGGCGATGCCTGCTAGATAGGCCCGGGGCTGCTGTTATCCGGGAAATTTTCCATAATGCCATCGGATGGTCGGTGATCCGCCGGATGATCTCCGGATCGGAGAACAGGAGTTCCGGCTTATAGATCCCCTTGCTGAAACTTTCCATATATTCCCGTTCCCGCGGCGAGAGGGTGAGTATGGACGTCAGATATTGCATGGTACTCCTCTTGGCAATATCTATAGGGAAGAATTTCTTTCCTGAAGGGAGCAGGGGCATCAGCTGGCTTCTGATTCTGGAAGGCTCGATGTCCATGATGCCGGACAGGTCTATCTCTTTTCTGGCGGTTCCTTCCACCCCGATGGTCTGATAGAAGACAATTCCTTTTTTAAGCATCTCCCTTTCCCGGAGAGTCGAAAGCATATTCGATTGTGAGAGTGAGTAGACATCGAACAGGTCCCGGACGGCCCTCCTTTCTATCAGCGCGTTTATTTTTGTGGTGAACAGCTCGCAGGGATGCAGGGTCGGGAATCTGATACCGGCGTCAGGAACTATATCCAGATTGATTTCCTTGCTTACCACCGGCAGGAAGTGATTCCTGATACCGTAATTCAGTTCCATCTTTATGTGGTCATTATTACCGGCGATACTCCGGTAATTGAATGTCCACTGGTCCAGAGTATGAAGTTCCTTTCCCAGCTTGCCGACAGTATAGCCCCGGGATTGCAGAAGGTCGAACAGGGCCGATTTTATTTCCTTGCGCAATGGCAGGAGCTCCGGCATCCGTCCGAACCTGGTGAAATCCAGGTCTATATCAACAGAAAGCCTGGGAAGGTTGAAACAGACAAGATTGATGGCAGTCCCGCCTTTCAGGGCAAAACAGTCCCTGAACAAGGGGATTCCGGACATATCCTTGAGTATTTGGTAAAGCCGTATCACCTTTTCCAGAGTATCACGTTGAAAACCGTATTTCCGGGCTGTCTCGATGATATATGACCGCGTAATATCCGATGTATCCATGGCACTAATAGTTTTCGGTTAAGGATAGGATATACTGCGGGACATACAGTCTCCACCGGGGAATATATATCCTTGACTCCCGCTTGTCGGTAAGGTAACGTACACTCCTGCCTGTCTTTTCACCGCATGTCTGGAAAAATTCCCCGCCCAGTCCCATCCGCTCCTTGAAGAGCGAGAGGATGAACCCGGTTTTCTGATATATGACCGACTTGCCGTATAACGGCAGGTAACGCAGAAGCCTGTCCTCATCCACGGTGCCTATCAGTTCAAGGTTGTAGACCAGCTCCTCCAGGCCGCCGGCAAGATCCGGCCGGTCGATGCAGTCGAGTATGGTACGTTCCACGTCGGTGACGCGGACACTCACGTGTTCCGCCGGCCGCACGATCCCTTCCCGGTGCCTGTCCGGGGCATACATATATTCGACGAACTCGAACTCAAAAGGGCGGAAACGTTTGGCCGAGGACAGGTATATCCTGTTCCAGACCTGGTTCTGCAATCCGTAGAATTCCATGGCCGAATGGTAGGAGAGATAGGAGCCGGGAACGGAATTGCAGCCTATCTCGTATTTGTTCTCGTCGACAAAACCGTCCACAGGGTTTGTCGGCAGGTACACGTTCCTGCGTATCCGTACAATGGAATTACGCCTGCTGTACTTGTACAGCAGGGAGGAGACGGTCTTCCTGTTCCCGACGTCGCGGAACATCTCCTTCCCGGTTACGAAACGCCGGTTCTGAATCAATGCGGTATATTTTCCCATGATTTTATATTTTATTCAAAAGTAGTACTTTTGTACTATAATCGCAAATTATTTAAAAACATATTTACCGGTACCATATTAAATGCGCCGGCTTCAATCCCGTATCTCATTTCTTTTAGCAAGTCAAATTCAGGTGCAAATATATGGGGTGAAATCATGCGGGACAAGCGTAGTCTTCCCGCTGTCAGGAATAGTCATGGATAGTCGTTTTTTGTCATATGGGAAGGAAAAAGAAAGCCGAGGCGGGTCTGGATCCACTCCCCCCTTGGGGTATGTGAGAGGAACGTTGCGATGAAAGAAAAAAACTCCTCTTCACGCATGGATAAGGCAATGCCGGAAGTCCGGCAATAAAAAGACGTGGCTTCTCTACCCGGGTAAATGCCACGATTACGGACCTCTTCTTGTCCCTATACCATCAGGCCGGTTACCCTCAGGTTAAAAGCTTATCCGGAATATCCGAATCCAACCCGTGACAGACCCGGATGGGAAAGGCGATATACCACCGGATACGCGTATAGCCATATGACCGGACATGGAGATACGACGATAACGATACGCCCTTCTATCGGAATAAGGATATGGCGGGATGCACGGATACCATATATGATTATCGGAACAGCCGTATGGCAGGCCGTGGGTATATGAGAGCGTCCGTATACCTGATCTCGTTTTTTTATTATCGGTATTTCAAATATCTCAAAAGCCTCTTTGACAGGTTACCATCCGGGATGATCGCCTGAATTCGCATGTACCGGACTTTCTATTTACCTGATTCCGTAATCGTTCCTGCCGTCCGTTTTTTCTCCGCGGCTGTCGCTTTTTTCCTCGTGGCATCATGGTTACCGGATGGGAAGAGCCATCTCCACCACAACCATGAATTATAGTGTAGCATTTGTATATAGCCGTATGATACGCTATCCGGATAATGCTATCACAGAATTACGATATAGCCGGATATCAAAATAAGGATAGCCGGGAGCGAAGGGAGCACGAACCCTTCCGGATACAGATATCTCAAAAGCTCCATTTGCAGAAGTGTATAAATATCAATCCATTAATGGAGACTATAAAGAAAAAACACAAGTCACACACGACTACCTGTCATTCTCCATTTGCGGATGTGTAGAAGTAGCAATCCGTTAATGGAGACGATGAAAAAACAATCAGTCTTATACGGTTATCTGTCATTCTCCATTTGTAGATGTGTAGAAGTAGCAATCCATTAATGGACAATAGGGCATGTAAAGGGCAGATTTTCCGTATATTCACCTCCTTATCCCCGAATTATGGGCGTAAGTCACATGGTTATGGAGAGATATCCATCCTTTTATGGGGAGAGCTGCCGACAAATACCTGATGGAAATGCCTCGCAAACCACAGGGGAATAGCCATACAATGGATTGATACACAATAATTATTGGATAAACGTGGTCCGCTCCTGCGGACAGCAAGTTGTCTTTTCGTTTAACCGAAAACGAACGGTTTAACGGAGAATACACCGATAAACCGTTATTTATTTCAAGCTCCGGAGTCGGTATGTTTGTAATTGTAAAGACAGTAGCATAAAAGTCAGTAGCAAATTACTATCTTTAAAAAGCAGTCTAATCAATTAAACAAATAGCACTATGCAGAAACAGAATTTAGGAACTAAACTTTGAAGGACAAAATATCTATGCAGGTATTGATGTTCATTTAAAAAGCTGGACTGTAACTGTTTTAACGGAGTATATAACTCATAAAACTTTTACACAACCGCCAAGTGCGCAAATCTTATTCAATTATTTGCATGAAAATTTTCCGGGAGCTACTTATTATTCAGCTTATGAAGCTGGATTTTCCGGTTATTGGCCCCATTACTAATTGCTGTCTTTAGGGATAAATAATATTGTGGTTAATCCGGCAGATATACCTACTACACAAAAAGAATTATTTCAAAAAAGTGATTCAATCGACAGTCGGAAAATAGCACGAGCTCTACGTGCTAAAGAGTTAATTCCGGTTCATGTAATGAGCCGTCAGACTTTGGAAGACAGGGCATTGGTACGAACAAGAAGTCTATTGGTTCAGGATATTACCCGTCAAAGAACAGAGTGAAATCATTCCTCTATTTTCATGGAATCTCCATCCCGGCAGAATACTTAAAAAAGAATGGGCATTGGAGCAAAAAGTTTATAAAATGGCTGAAAGAAGGAACTGTTTTTCCCCACCCACCAGAAAAAGAAGCTTTGAACTCTTTGATTTTGAACGTGGAAAATCTATATGCAAATCTCAAAGAGATTAATAACAAGATTAAGCTGTTATGTGAATCCGACAGATATAGAAAAAATATAATTTTATATCAAAGTATTCCTGGCTTGGGCTGGTTAAGTTCAGCATTCATAATGACACACATTGAAGATATAAAGCGATTCAGAAATACTGATCATTTGTCTTCATACATTGGTCTAATTCCCAATAATCATTCCAGCGGTGAAAAAGAATGTATTGGACGGATTACTTTTAGAGGAGTAGCTGCGTTAAAAACTATTTCAGATTTTCATCAGTTTAACTTAGCCGATTGGGGAATCAATTTTTAGCGAATTATTTGAGAAGTAGGGGTAACGATTTAGCAACCGTGCGAATTTCTGTATTTTGCGTTGCTATGCTGTCAAATAACTCTTAATCTGCGTCAAAATAGGTCGCCCAAACGGAAAAACCAAAAGTACGAGCAATAAAAATGCAAAAAGAGTAATTGCTTCGTGAAAGACTTAACCGGTAGTTTCTTTTTCGTTTGTTAGATTATGAGATATTCCAGCCAAGCATTTCCTTATAAGGCAAAATTTACCTTGCCATGCTGGGGCGGTTTTGATGTTCATTGCACCCGTTCGGCATGGCAAGAGAGACTTTCACATGATATTTTGGTTATTACGTGTCGGATCCGTTCCCCATAGTTAATATAGTATTTCACGCGTTTGTCCGGTTTTCGGGATCGAAACTGTAGTTTCGTTTGCCCTCTCTTACCGTAAATTGCAGAAATATCGCCCTGAAACGATCGAACGTGTTTCGTGCCACCTTGTACCGCTCGCATATCATGGCGATACTTCTCCCGTCATTTAACAGGCCGGCTATTTCTTCCCCCGCGTTGATCAGGCGTTGGAGCTTGGTATAGCTTCCCTTCCTTCGCCCGAGTATGACGCCCTGCTCACGTCGTGCCGCCAGAGCCTCTTTGGTGCGAGCGGATATAAGGTTTCGCTCGATCTCGGCCACCAGTCCGAACGCAAAACACAACACCTTGCTGTTAATGGTATCATCAAAAGAATAACGATCTTTGGTACTATGCAGGTGCACTCCTTTCTCGAGCAGTTCCCCACGATCACCATGATATCTGTAAGCGTGCGGCTTAACCTGGAAAGTTCGGTCACGATCAACGTGTCTCCCGCCCGCAAGCGCTTTACTGTCTCCCCCAGTTTTCGGTCGTATCTTTTCTTCCTGCCGCTCACGACCTCCGTGACCCAGCAATCCACCACCATGTTTCTACTCCCGGCAAACCTCGCGATCTCGTGTCGTTGGTTGGTCAGTGTTTGCCTTCCTGTACTGACCCTTAAATAAGCTACTACCATAGTCGGAAAAATTAAAAAAGCACGAAATTGCCTTTTCCCGACAATTGAAAGGTATAATCACCCTATTTATTTGCACGATAAATCGTTCGTTTTGCGGGGCAAAAATACCACATTTATTCGAAGTAGCAAAGCATTTCACGCAAAATATTGAGTAATAGAGCGTCATGCTCTTTTAGTCGAATCATAACCAAGTATTAATCAAAACAATAATGGTTTAACTAAAAAACGAAGGATAAAAAGTGAATCGCTCCGGTTGTGTCTGTTCTATCCTTTCGTTTTCAGGTGTTTGTAATAAAAGTATGAACAGGGATAACACGTGTCTGTTCAGGTTATCCCTGGGGATTGTAAAATTTTTAATTGCATGAGAAACAAATTACTTTTCTTGCCATTTTTCTTGCTATTGGTCCCCGGGCCGTCGATGGCCCGGGAGTCGATACCGCGTGACACGGTCGGCGTCAAGGTGTATTTCCGCCAGAATCACGCGAGTTTGGATTCCTTGTTCCGGGACAACGGCTCCCGCCTGGACTCGTTCTCCCGCCGTCTGTCCTCGTTTCGGGGTGATACCGCCCTCCAGATTCGATCGGTTCGCGTCGTTTCCGGGGCTTCCCCGGAGGGTTCCTCTGAAATCAACAGGAGCTTGTCGGAACGCCGTTCCGCGGCTATCCGGTCGTACCTGGAAAAGCGGGGTTCTCTGGAAGGTTACGCTTTCGATGTCGAATCCCGTGGCGTGAACTGGGAAGAGCTCGCCGCCCTGGTCGAATCCTCGGATATGCCTAACCGGGACGAAGTGTTGGAGATACTGTATCATACGCCCGAATTCGTGATCCGTGAGGGCGAGGTCGTGGATAGCCGCCAGCGTCAGCTGGGCATGCTGCACGGCGGACAGCCGTGGCATTACATGGAAGAGCGTTTCTTCCCGGAACTGCGCGCCTCGGGAGTGCACGTCGTCTTCGAGACCGGAGAGATGGAGGCGTCCAGCCCCGAACCTGTCGTCCCGTCGTGCGATACCGTTGTCGCCGAGCATCGGGACACGGTGGAGGTCGTTCGACGCGACACGGTGGTCGTACCCGGCCCCGTTGTTCCGTCTCGTAAACCTTTCTACATGGCACTGAAAACGAACCTGCTTTACGACGTGACCCTGGTGCCCAATATCGGTGCGGAGTTCTACCTGGGCCGCGGCTGGTCGCTGGGCGGCAACTGGATGTACGCGTGGTGGAACAGCAATAAGCGCCATAATTACTGGCGCCTCTACGGCGGGGAGCTGGAGATCCGCAAATACTTCGGCCGTCACGCGGCCGAAAAACCGCTTACGGGGCATCACCTCGGACTCTACGGGCAGTTGTTCACGTACGACTTCGAGCTCGGGGGTACGGGTTACATGGGCGGCAAGCCGGGCGGTTCCCTCTGGGAAAAATGCAATTACGCCGTGGGTGTGGAGTACGGTTACTCGTTGCCCGTGGGCCGTCGTCTGAACCTGGATTTCGTCATCGGCGTGGGCTACTGGGGCGGCGAATACCATACATACGACCCCGTCGACGATCATCATGTCCGGAAAGAGACCAGGCAGCGCCACTGGTTCGGCCCCACGAAAGCGGAAATCTCCCTCGTGTGGCTGATCGGCCGAGGTAACTACAACGAGAAGAAAGGAGGCAAGCGATGAAAAAGATATTGAATATGAATCATTTATTACATACTATCACTGTTTGTGCAGTCCTGTTGTTGATTTCTTGCGAACATAAAGATTTGTGCAATGATCTTTCCCATACTGCTAAAATACAGGTGGTTTTCGACTGGAAAAATGCTCTTGACGCTACTCCTGAAACCATGCGCCTTTACCTGTTTCCTGTCAGGGGAGGCAACCCCCAGGCATACGAGTTTACCGATTGCCGGGGAGGTTACATCAGCGTGCCTGCCGGTCGTTACAGGACCCTGTGCGTCAACTCCGACACGGAGTCCGTGCTTTACCGGGATATTGATTCGTTCGAGACTTTCGGAGCCTACGCTCCCGACGGGGTCCTGAACGTGAGGTCTTCTTCGGCTCCACGTGCGGAAGGAACCTCCGGGGAGCGTATCGCCAAATCTCCAGACCTTCTTTACACCGACCGTCTTGATGACGTAACAATTGAACTCTCCGGAGATAACCGGGCGATAACCCTCTATCCTAAACTCTCCGTATGCCGTTACAGGGTCACGATAACGAACGTGTCGAATCTTAAATACATCTCCCTTGACAATATCTCCGGAGCCCTTACCGGTATGTCCGGAGGAATGCTTGTCGGTCGCAATGAACTTGCATCCGATCCCGTGACCATACCTTTCGGGGTGGTTTCTGACAGTATCTCCACCCTGGCGGCCGATTTTCTGACTTTCGGGCAGAACGGATCAGGGGATTCCGTACACAAACTGGTTATCTACGTGATCATGTCCGACGGGAGCAAGAACTACTACACGTTCGACGTGACCCGTCAGGTTGATGACGCCGCCGATCCCCGGGATGTTCATATCATACTGGACAGTCTTTCCCTGCCCAAACCTATTGTCAATGGCGGTGGTTTCCAACCGGTCGTTGACGAATGGCAGAACGTTGAGGTGGAGATTCCCATGTGATTTGCGAATAGTGTGAATTTTATTTTTTATGATATAAATGAGGGGGGGGTAAGTTTGATTTATATTTATATTTATATTTATTTAATTTATATTTATTTTATTTATATTTATGAAAAAAGTTTTTTACTCGGGGCTATTGCTGTAGCAGCACTGGCCTCCTGCTCCAATGACGATGTCGTTGATGTGAACAAGGGTGAGGGCATCTCTTTCCGTGCCTCTCTGGATAAGGCGCTAACCCGTGCCAACGTGACAAACCTGCAAAATCTGCAAGCGTTCAATGTGACGGCCATCGGCAACGGTGCCACTTATTTCACAAATCTGGGTGTCACGTCTACCGATAACGGCGCAAACTGGACAACCGCTTCCACTTATTACTGGCCGGGTTACGAGCTTACCTTCTTTGCTTATGCTCCCCAGAGCTCTGCCGGAGCTGTGAGTATAGATAATACGGCAAAAAAAATAACCGGTTTCTCTCCCGCACAGTCCGTTGCGGAACAAAAGGATCTTGTGGTCTCTTACAACAAGGGTGATAAGACTAACAATGAAGGTACCGGTGTCGCCATGAATTTCAAGCACGCCCTTTCCCAAATCGAGGTGAAAGCAAAATGCTCCAATGACAAGATTAAAATCGAGGTTATCGGCGTTAAATTGGCAAACGCCGCCGCAAAGGCTGACTTTACTTTCCCGGAAGAGGAAACGAGTACCGGTTATACCTTACCTCAAGGCAAATGGAGTAATCTGCAAGATAAAGACAACCATGATAAGGCCTACATGATTCAGAATGCCAGCACTCCTGTCACTCTGAATGAAACGGCCCAATCCATCATGTTCGGTGATGATAATTTCATGCTTATCCCCCAGCTGTTAACGAAGTGGGACGGTACAAATGCAACTACCGGCGCTTACCTGTCCGTTCTCTGCCGCATCTACGGTCTGGATGGTGGCAATGAGACCCTGCTTTACCCGCAACCGACCACGTCTGATGACAAGACCGGCAAATACGCATTCGCCGCTGTAGGTATTGATACCAACTGGGAACCGGGAAAGAAGTACACCTACACGCTGAACTTTTTCGGTGATGGTGGTGGCGGTGGTAAGATTGACCCGACTCCCACTGACCCTACCGATCCCGATAATCCTAATGTTGATGACGAACCCGTAGAAGGAGATGAAGGTGGTGACTCTATTCTGGGCAATCCTATTAAGTTCACTGTGACAGTTGATAGCTGGACTGACCAAACAGAGGCTGTTGACATGTAAACCTATCGTCTAAATTGCATCGTATTATAAATTGATTATTTCGTCAGGACGGGATTGGACTGACACTACCCCATGTCAGGGACAGGGTGGATTTCCCCCTCATTTTCTTCATCCTGTCTGCTCCTTTCCTGGCACTTTACAGGGCACATTCCCGATATTTTCTATCTGTGGGGCATGAAAGGGAATCCCTTTATAATGATTTTATTAGTTTAATACCGTTATAATTAATTCATTTAAATAATATATATGAAATTTCCCCGTTTTACACCATTTCCCGGCAGGTATGCCTTTTTGCGTCATCTGCTCCCGGCACTTGTTGCCGGTGGTATCTGCCTTTCCTCCTGTGAGGACGACATGGATCGGCCTTCGCTTTCCTCACATGTATCTTTCACCTCCGAGATCAGTTCTACCTGGAGGACCCCGGCTACCCGTTCCACTGCCAATGCCGGTACTCCGCAGGGTACTGTCACCGCCTTACAAGGCGGCAGCACTCCCCTTTACCTGCACACGCTTTACACCGACAGCATCGCTTCCCCCTCTTCGGGCAGCCGACCGGACACGACCGTCCTTACCCGTGCCATTCCCATCAAGAATGACAATATGTACGACAGTTTTGGTGTCTCCGCTTACTCCTACACCGGTTCGTGGAGCGAAAGCAGCCCCCCAACTACTTCTATAATGCCACTGCCAGCAAATCCGCCAGCGGCGATTATGCACTTGCCTCCACCTATTACTGGCCCGGTGCTTCATATAAAATGAAGTTTTTCGCCTATGCCCCGAAAGACAACGGGCAGTACGTACTCTCCGGCAGCACGCACCCCGGTTCTCCCACCATCAGCGTCACTATTCCAAGCGATGTCACTGACCAGAAGGATCTTCTCGTGGCACAGACGGCTGAACTGGCCGGCAACACCAACACAGCCGTGGCTCTTACTTTCAACCATGCCCTGACAGCCGTCAGGTTCGTGTGCGGGGATGACATGCAGGGAGGTACCGTAAAGAGCATCAGTCTGAAAAATGTCTATTCTAAGGGGACTTTCAATTATGAAACACGTAGCTGGAGTGATGTAGATACTCCCGCCTCTTTCTTGCAGACATTGGATAAATCCACTACGGGAACCCCGGAAGAAGTCCTTACTACTGATGCACAGACTTTCATGATGATCCCGCAGACGCTTCCCGACGGCGCGCAAATCGAAGTCGTATTCACTGACTATGCCGGCACAGACCACACGCTGACCGCTGACATCAAAGGCACAGTCTGGCCTATTGGAAAGACTGTCACTTACAAGATTTCCAGCAGCTCCATAAACTGGAGCTACACGCTTACTGTTACCGGGCTGAACGACTTTACCTATACTGGTGGTACACAACAATACAGTGTCACAAGCTACCGGAAGAATGGCAAAGGGGTTAAAGAACCCGTCGAATGGAAGACACAGTTTTCAGAGAACGACGGAGTATCATGGACAGATATGAAACTCCACAATCATACAATGTAAGTGTCAGTACACAGACAGGTAATGATGTAGCTTTCTCCACAGGAATACTAAAAGATTCCCCGGTAAAAGGTTCAGAAATTAATCCATTTAACCTTGCTAACCAGTCTGACGGTGGTCAAATAAATGAAAATACTGCCAATTGCTACGTTGTCAGTGCTCCAGGATACTATTCTTTTCCTATGGTATATGGTAATGCCATCAGAAAAAGTAAGCTTAATCCAGATGCATACACTTACTTTCCTCGTGCCAACAACATTCTATCTCCTTTCATTAACCATTTAGGACAGGAGATCACAGACCCGTATATTATTTTCAATCATGTTATACCAGATCATGCCGAATTGTTATGGGAGGATGCTCTTAATCTTGTTACAGATATAAAATATAATCCTGGGGATAATGGCGGTAATATCTCCTTTAGGGTGGATAAAACCACTATCCGGCAAGGAAATGCCGTGATCTGCATAAAAGATGAACAAGATCAGACTCTTTGGTCTTGGCATATATGGGTGACCGATATGAATATTGGCACAACTATACCTTTGAAGAATTCATCTATGATCAATGAATGTATGAAATATCCTCTTGGTTATTGCGAAGCAAATTCCATAACTTATCCGTCACGCAGTTGTAGAGTTAGATTTGTAGCCGGAGACAAGAAAGAAGAGATGATCGTCAATCAAAATGAAAAGGTGGTATCCTATAATGACAACATTGTTTTTTATCAATGGGGACGCAAAGATCCGTTTATCCCTTCAGATGGTTCTGCAAACAATAAAATCTGGTATGATCAAAACAACAATCCTAATATATCCAGTCCTGTTGTAAGGTATTATGAAAGTAAAGAAACATGGTATATGGATTGTATTTCCTATCCTAATGTGATGTACACGTTGAAAAATAAAGAACTTTACAGAAAGAATCTGTGGAATAATATGTATCAAAAGGATCTTACATATTATTCAGTGCTGAAAACCATTTATGATCCCTGTCCTGTTGGATTCACCATTCCGGGACTGTCCGCTTTTCAGTCACTAACTAAAACCGGAAATGCAGAATATGCTAATACCGATAATATTAATGGTATTTGGGATGGTAACTTAAACGCTTGGAAAATGAATTTAAATGAAGATGCAATTAACTTCTTATATTTATATGCGTTTGGATATCGCAAGAATACCGATGGTAATCTCTCTGATGTTGGCAAACTTGGTTTCTATTGGCTTTCTGATCCTTCTATCATGCCATTATATCAGGGGTATCGGCTGGACTTTAAATCCGATCATCTATCTCCTATGGGTAGGGGAGATATGGATCATAGTTTTGGAGTGACTCCCATAAAAGAAATGAACTAATACTTTATTTTATTAGGTGTCATCCCATGTGATCTTAAAGTAGCATGAGATGGCACTAAAAATCTATTAGCGTTTTCCGATCTTCTTGTTTTCCAGTATAATGCGGCATCTTACTAAATAACTTTTCAAAATACGTATTTACAACCGATTATTAATCAATATTTTGCAAACAATAAGTCAGAAATATGGTTGTGGTCCTTAATGATACATTCTAAAGGGCGCAGATTTAACGGTTTTATTAATTCTTAACCTTCTTAGGGCATCAATATGATGCCAAATCTTCTCTTTTCAGTACAATTCGTTTCTGAAGTTCCACTTATATTTTTGATTCATTTAAAACTGCTCAATAACAATACAAAAAATAGAATAATATTCTTATTTATTAATTATTTACGTATTAATAATAGAAAAGAAAGTGTTTAATTATAAAAGCATATAATTTGCATACAAGAACCAGTCTTTTTTAGATAAATATAATATCAATATATAGTATCGGTAAGTAGTACACAAAGTATATCTTTTCTTGTGGTTGCAGGTATTCTTTTGACCATTACACTAATATATACTGGCAAAAACAAAAGCTTATGATTTTTTTGTTTTCGCCAGCATATATTTTGCTGTTAGTAGGTGTATGTATTTAGTTTACTTTGAACATATATACAAAATTGTAAATTAAACTTAATATAGAAGATTTCTATCCTACTATTGTTGTCTATTCATGTCAGTATATGTAAACTTGACATAGTTGGAGATACAAATATATGTTTTACAACTAGTTTCTTGCATATATCAATAGGGATTAAATCCCAAAAGACATCAACACAACTGAACGAGCAAAAATAACTAAATTGATAATACGTATATATAATAATCTATTGGCTACAGAAACAAAAAAGAGATTAGGTAGATCAAAAAAATATTTTAGCGTTTATTTTTAATATATTATTTTATACTCCCGCCCCCCCAGATAAAATAATTAATTATTGTAACAAACTTATTTTTGATAAAAAATACAATAAATACTATCTATTAATTAAATATATTATTTATCTTTGAGTCGAAAATAAAAAATAATGTTAAACCTTAAAGTTTCGAACTTCATGAATTTAAAGAATCATTTTTTTATGAAGATGGGAGGGGTGTTGCTAACATCAGGCACATTGTTGTTTTCAGCACCGTTATCTTCAACGGCACGGGCTGCTGATGGCACCGAGACGGTGATGAAGCAGGCCATAATGCAAGGAAAAGAAGGCCCCCAAAAAAGAACTATTACCGGTGTCATCACTGATGCAATCGAGGGAACACCTGTAGTAGGAGCCACAATCAAAATCAAAGGTCAATCCGCAGGTACAATTTCGGGATTGGATGGTGACTTTTCATTGTCAGTCACCAGCAAGGATGTACTTCAAATCAGTTTTGTGGGATACAAAACAAAAGAAGTGCAGGTAGGGGATCTGGGTGTTCTCAACATTAAATTGGAAACTGACAGTGAGCTTCTAAACGAAATTGTGGTAGTAGGTGCCGGAACACAGAAGAAAGTCAGTGTGACAGGTGCAATTACATCAGTGAAAGGTCTGGCTTTAGCTTCTCCAACCTCTTCGCTGACCAACTCATTTGCCGGTAAACTGGCCGGTGTTATTTCAACTACCAATAGCGGTGCTCCGGGTGAGGCTGCCGCTTTCTACATCCGTGGTATCGGAACGTTTGGTGGACGGGCCACTCCGCTGATTATGCTGGATGACGTGGAAATTTCAGCATCAGACTTGAACAAAATTCCTGCAGAAACAATTGAAAGTTTCTCTATTTTGAAAGATGCCTCTGCCACAGCTATCTATGGTGCTCGTGGTGCCAATGGTGTGATGTTGGTCACCACAAAGACCGGTAAGGAAAATGAAACGACCAAAGTGAACGCCAGCATTGAAAACTCCTTCAACGTTATGGACCGTTTCCCGGAATTTGTGGATGGAGCTACCTGGATGGAAATGTACAACGAAGCACAACTTACCCGAGACCCGCATGCTTCTCAACGCTACAGCCAGGAAATTATCGACAACACTCGCAAGGGGATCAATCCGCTGATATACCCCAGTATAGACTGGACTGACTACATTTTCAAGAAGATGGCTATGAGCCAACGTGCAAACATCAACGTATCGGGTGGTGGTTCGAAAGCCACGTACTATATGAGTATTCAGGCAAACCATGATACCGGATTGTTGAATACGAAGAAATTCTATTCTTTCAACAATAACATTAACAATTGGTCCTACAATTTCCAAAACAATATTCGTTACAAGCTGACGCGCAGCACTACTATTGATTTGAGGATGAATGCGCAGATTTCGAACAACAACGGCCCTCAATATAACCCCGCTGATTTGTTCGCCAAAGCCCGCACTACCAACCCGGTAAGTTTCCCGGCTATTTTTCCGGCACAAGAGGGTGACGAGCATCCGCGCTTCGGTAATGCATACCGTACAGGTAATACTTTGATGGAAAATCCATATGCATTTATGAATACATCATTCAAAAATTACCAGTCAAACACACTGAATACTTCCTTGAAGATTACACAAAACTTTGATTTCATCACCAAGGGATTGAAGGCTACCGCATTGATTAACTTCAAGAACTGGTCGTACAACCAATATACCCGTACTATCGACCCCTATTTTTATCGGGTAAAAACCGACAGCTACAACCCGGCTACCAATACATACGAACTGGAACGTTTGGGTACATCTGGAACAGATTATATTGCCCAATCGGGTATTACCAAAGGCGGTGATAACACGTTCTTCTTGCAATTTACAATAGACTATGCCCGCCGCTTTAATAAACACAACGTAGGCGGCATGTTGCTTTACACACAACGTGAATATAAAAATGATGTGCTGCCCAGCCGCAATCAAGGCGTGTCCGGACGTGCAACCTATGATTATGACCAACGCTACTTGTTTGAATTTAACTTCGGTTACAATGGGACTGAACGTCTAGGCAAAGGTGACCGTTTTGAATTCTTCCCCGCTGTTTCTCTGGGCTGGTTAGTGTCCAACGAAAAATTCTTCGAACCGCTAAGCGACGTCGTTTCTTCTTTGAAACTAAGAGGTTCATACGGTTTGGTTGGTAGTGACGAGACAGGTCCTAGTGGTGCACCTCACTTCCTTTACATCGACCAGGTACAGGTAACAGGTAATGGCCGTCCGGGATTTACTACAGGTGAAAACTTGAATGTCAATTACTATGGTCCCGTAGTAAAACAATGGGCTGTTTCAAATGGCGGTTGGGAACGAGTAAAGAAATTAGACGTCGGATTCGATATGGAACTGTTCAAAGAATTAAGTATCACATTCGACTTCTTCTATGACAAACGATACAACATTTTGCTTCACCGTGAAGCGTGGCCGCAATCACTGGGCTTCCACGAAGCCAAACCTTGGTCGAACAAGGGTAAAGTGGACAATTGGGGTTATGAAGTGAGTACCAACTGGCGCAAACAACTGACCAAAGACCTGACTGTGGACTTCCGTGGAACATTTACCTATACACAGAACAAATACATAGACCTAGACGAACCTATCTATCCTTACGTATGGCAGACGGCAACCGGAAAACCACTGAACCGCAGAAACGGTTATATTGCTGAAGGCTTGTTCCAAAGCCAGGAAGAAATAGACAACAGTCCGACACAAAATCTGGGTAGTAAACCGATGCCGGGTGATATCAAATACCGCGATGTCGATGGTAACGGCATGATTGACAGCAAGGACCAGGTGATGATTTCCAAAACAGCCGGTATGCCACGCATACAGTATGGCTTTGGCGTCAACATTGACTGGAAACGTTTCAACTTCGGTGTATTCTTCAACGGCTCGGCTATGCGCGATATTGACATCAACGGATTGCATCCGTTTGGACAGAATGACTATAACGCCATGAAATTCGTTGCAGAAAACCGCTGGACAGAAGCCAATCCAAACCCCAATGCGGAATATCCACGTTTGGGGTTGAATGATTCACAGATGAGCAATAATTCCCAATCCAGCACTTATTGGATTAGGAATGGCAACTTCCTGCGTTTCAAGACACTTGAAATTGGATACCGTTTCGACCACGTACGCCTCTACTTTACCGGAAACAACCTGGCGGTGTTCAGTCCGTTTAAATTGTGGGATCCTGAATTGGGCTGGAACAGCTACCCGCTGCAACGTACCTTCTGTATCGGTGCGCAATTATCCTTTTAATTAAACCTTTAAGAATAAAAAAATATTATGAGTTCTTTTAGCAAATTAGCAAATATTACGCTACTGTCATTGGCTATGACTTGCAGCATGACTTCTTGTGATTATTTGGATATAGTACCACCTGAACAAGCCGACTTGCAAGATGCCAATAAGGACCGTGCAGGAACATTGGGCTTTTTATACTCTTGCTATGCAGGAGTGATGAATCCAATGAACTATGAAGGATTGGAAATGGGTTCGGACGAATATGTTTTACCCCGTCTTTGGCAAACCGCAGGACAAAAAGTTCAATGGAATCTGAACGAAGCAGCCAACCTGGCTGATGGTTGGAGATGGGGGGCATACTACCAGTATATCGGTCAATGTCACCTGTTCATGAAAGAATTGCCCTATGCACTTGCCATATCAGAAGAGGAAAAAGTGACCATGAAAGCTGAAATAGACTTTTTGTTGGCCTATTACCACATGCAGGTATTGTTTCAATACGGTCCCTGTCCTATCACCGACCGGTACATAGAACAAGATACGCCGTCCAGCGAATTTCCTGGCAGAAGTCATTATGACTACGTGACGGACTGGTGCTACAATAAATTCGAAGAAGCCTATGCCAACCTGCCTGCTACTCGTGAAGGAGACGACTGGGGCCGTGCCACCCGTCCTATAGTCAGAGCTTTGCAGGCGCGTTTGAGACTGTATGCTGCTTCCAGATTGTGGAACGGCGGATTCCCTTACAGAGACTGGAAAAATAAGAACTATGAAACTCCTGGCTATGGATTGGAACTGGTAAGTATGAACTATGATGAAGAAAAATGGCACAAAGCCTTGTCAGCTTGTCAGAGCGCCCTGAAAGAAGCCGAGTCTGCCGGACATAAGCTTTTCACTCTGGAACAATCGGAGCAACTGAGGGAACAGCAAAAGGTAGAGCTTCCTTTCGTGCCCAACAAACTGATGACAGGCGCAGATGCTGAAAAGAACAAGGATTTCCTGAAACGTGTGATGCTGATGCGTTATATGGTTACTACCAGAGTAAACGAAGGTAACACAGAAACAATCTGGGGATTGGCCAACCAAGGTAACTACCTGGTGGGGTCACTACCTCATCGCACCGTCAAGAACAATCAGGGCACTTGGAAAGGCGGTTGGTCGGGAATTGCCCCTACATTGAACGCGCTGGCGCGTTTTTACAAAGAGGACGGAACACCTGTCAACGACTGGCAAGATGCCAAATATTATCAGTCCGCTGGAATAGAGGACCGTACTGGCATTATTAACTTCAATATAAGCCGTGAACCCAGATTTTATGCCTGGGTAGCCTTCGATGACGGTGATTTCGGCAATGAACTGGCCGATGGTAAACCGCTTAAATTGCAAATGAGGAATTCGGAGTTACACGGATATAACCCAGATTTGTTCAACAGAGACAACTGCGAAACAGGATTCCTGAACCAAAAGTTCTTCCCGGCCAACTACCGTCACACCCCCGGTGGTGAGCAAAATGAATCCAAACCCAGGCCATTAATCCGTATGGCTGAATTGTATCTGAATCTGGCAGAATGCTATGCAGCATTAAAGGATGAGGAAAATGCGTTTAAAAACTTGAATGTCATTCGTGAACGTGCAGGAGTAAAACCATTGGCACACAACGACCTGTCTACTCAATCACTGGAAGAATGGGTACGCAACGAACGTAACAACGAACTGTGGCTGGAAGGTCACCGTTTCTTTGACATCCGTCGCTGGATGATTGCTCCTCAAACCATGAGCTACGGAGTGCGTATGGGACTGAATGCCTTACAGAAAAAGGATCCTACTTTTGAAGAATTCAACAAACCGGTGCTCATCAGCCAGCCCTTTGCATGGCACAATCGTATGTATGTATCTCCGGTGTTTGAAAATGAAATCTACAAAGGTCCTCAATTTGTACAATTCCCAGGTTATTAATCTTATAATTATTTATACTAAAGACAATGAAAAATTCAGCTTTTTTTTCATGCTTGATGTACGGCATGCTGGCGTTGTCAAGTTGCGAGACATATGATGAGCTGGTTCCGTCAGAATATCATCACATTTTGAACCTCAAGCAATATGGCATGCAGCACCTCTCATTGTACACTACCGGTGAAGATGCAGTGTACAAGTTTACTGTGATGAAAGGCGGTTCGGAAGTCGGAAACGCGGCAACAGCCAAGATCGAAGTAATGGCAGAAGAAGAGTTCAATACATATGCCAAAGACAACAATGTGGCTGAGTCGTATCTTCCTGCTGACAAATATAAAATCCATGAAACGCAACTGAACTTCGCTTCAGATGAAACATACAAGTTTGGTGAAGTCACCTTAAAGACGGTCGACATCAAGAAATTAATGGACGAAACGCAGAAAAAATATGTACTTCCCATCCGTATGGTAAGTTCGGACTGTACAGTAAAAAACAATTTACTGCTTATCCAACTAGATGTTGAAACACCAACTATAGCCTTTAATTTAGCAGACGGCAACAAGTTTGCTATGGTTTCTTCTTTCACCTCGAGTGATCCCCAAACTCAGACGGCAGAATTCAATGTGACGTTCCCAATGCCGAATCAATGGGACTTTACCTTTGATGCGAACACAGATGAACAGGCTATGCAGGCATTCAACGAATATAACGCTAAGTTTGATAACAAATTCACTCTGCTTCCGGAAAAAGCATACAAATTTAATGGAAAAGGTATTTCATTCCCAAAGGAAGCTACTTCAATGAGCCTGTCGGTGACTATCGACGCAAGCAAGTTGTCGTGTGGTGAATATATTTTACCGCTTCATTTGTGCAATTTGTCGAACAAGCATTTTGAGACTGACACACAAAATGATATTGTTCTGCTAGGCGTGAAGTACGTTCCTAAGAAGCTGGATGTGAAAGTTGACCAACTTTCAACCAATTCCGTTCAAGACAATGACGGAACAGGTTTGTCGGGCTTGATAGACGGTGATTTGGAGGGGAATGGCTATTTCCATTCAAAATGGAGCGCTCCGGTTTTAGATGCAAATTACGGAAACTACATCGATATAAAGATTGGCAAAACGCTCCACAGCCTATCCTTTGACTATTGGACACGTAAGCAAAACGGAAATGGTGCTCCCCGTTCTATCAGGCTGTTTGTTAGCGACGACGGCAGTAGTTGGAGAAAATTAAAAGATATCAATAAAGGTTTACCCAGTAATGGAAACACGAAATACTCTTCAGCCATTTTCACTGATGAAGAAGGCTTCTCATACGTACGATTTGCAGTATTGGTAAGTGCAGCCGGGGACATGACCAACTCCTATGCTTACTTCAACCTGCATGAATTGACATTCTACGGCGAATAAGAAGTAGTATAACCAATAATAAGCAGAGTTGAGCAAATCCATTCAACTCTGCTATTTTTTATATAAATCTAATATATAACCCATATCATGAAGACCTTTTTTTTAATAAAATTGAATATCTCTCTTGTTCTGCTGGCTGGAATCACTACTTTTTATGCTTGCAAGAGTGATGACAGGGAGCTACAGGGAGAGCTGGTGCCGCAAGTCCAGAAACCGAATGATATTTCGGAGATAAATCTGGAGAAGGATGTAAAGCTGAAAGTTAGCGGCGGACGCGATACCGACCATCAGCAGGGGCAGGATATATCGAAATCTTATGACGGGCAGTTCGGTGGAACCTGTTATCATTCCACATGGAATCAATCTGCAAAATTCCCCGTTATTCTTGAATATCAATTCGATCAGAATAAGCTTACGCTGGACTATATCCTGTATCATAGTCGAAATGGTAACGGTAATTTCGGAACATTCGAACTTTACATCAAGCCCCAAGGAAGTACGGATTTTGTTCATATACAAGATTATGATTTTAAGGGAGCAGGAGGCAGCCACAGGATATTGCTGAACGATTCGATTGTGCCTGCAGCTGTTCAATTCAAAGTTAAAAGCGGATTATATGATTTCGTCAGTTGCGACGAGATGGAATTTTTCCATGCTGCGGAAGACCCGCTTGACGAACAGCTGACAACTGTATTTACCGATCGTTCATGCAGTGAACTCCTCCCAGACGTTTCCGACGAAACTATCAATCGGCTTCCGGCATTCTTCAGTGTACTGGCAAAGTCTCTGCAGAGCAATACTTATCCCGAAGCGGAAAAGAGATTCAGGATACAGTCATATCAGGCATACAGCGTGCCCGAATATTGGGGAGATAAATTGAGAACTAACTATTATTCTTCTCTTTGCAACCCTACTGGTATCATAACTAATGCGGAGGAAGAGATGATTGTTTTAGCAGACGGCATACCGCAAGGTGAATCCATTTCACTAAGGTGTTGTTCGGATCTGGGCCCCGATGGTGAAGAACGATTCTTGAAAAACGGAATCAACAAGTTTTCTTTTTCACGTGCGGGAAATCTGTTTGTTATCTATCAGAAACCTGATCCCCGTGGCATGCCGGCGGTGAAAATACATTTTCCCCCACAGTATGTAAAGACAACGGAACATGCGCGTGTAGGCTTCAATGTATGGGATCTGAGCGTGGATAAGACCGATGATCAGTTCCGTGAATATATCCGGAAGGCCAAATCAGTCACTTTGGACGGATCTAAAAAATGTGTATTTGTATTGAAAGGCAGGAAGATTCTGTTTACAGCACTGAAAGACTTGTTGCAAAATCAGGACAACTTCAAACACTATGGAGTAGTAAAAGGAATCGAACGATGGGATAATCTGATAGATTGGGAGCAGGAACTGGCTGCTATCGACACCTATTCGAATACGGGAGAATTCAATTCACTGATGCATGTCACGACTTTCACCGATGGACTTTATGCTACCAATTATTACATTAACATGGCAGCCGGTGATGTAAGCACAAAAGACGGTTGGGGATTCAAAAACAACTTTGATCCTCGCGATATGGATCAAAATCAGGACAATGAATGGGGACCGGGGCATGAACTCGGACATATGCATCAGGGAGCCATTAACTGGCCCAGCACTACGGAATCAAGCAATAATCTCTTTTCTAATTATGTGGTATATAAGATAGGTAAGTGGGGGTCACGTGGTAGTTCCATCGGGACATTGGCTGCTTATCGGTATGCACCTCCGACCCCTTGGAGCAGATTCATGCATCCTCGCGATCCGAACACGCTGAAATTTACCCCTCAAGATATGACATCTGATGATGCCAACAAATACGGATTATATCAAGGGGAAGCCTCTGAAATGCATATGCGTCTCAACCAGCAATTGTGGACATATTTCGAACGTATCGGCAAGAAACCGAATACCATCCGTAAGATATTCGAACAAGGACGTACCCCTGAATTTTGGTTACCTTCCAATGATCCGGGAGTGGCACAGTTGATGTATGTGCGCAATGTAGCAAAAGCTGCTGACATGGATATGACCGAATTCTTCGATGCCTGGGGATTCTTTATTCCGGTCAGTAGTTTCAAGTTGTATGCTTACGGAAGCTTTTCATATACCGTGACACAGGATATGATTAATCAAACGCTGGATTATATGAAAAAATTCCCCACTAAATGTCCGCCTATTGAATACATTGAAGACCGAAGATACCAGGCAGGGGCCAAAGGCAATCAAAAAGGTATATCCGAAGATGGAGGAGATGTAGGGTATTTCGAAACATTCCAGAACAATGTAAAAATCACCAAACCTGTAAGTTATACTGTTTCCGGAAGAAAATACACTGTGACTGATGGCGAGCAGGCGGTTGCTTTCGAATTAATCAAGGACGGTAAAAGAGTATGGTTTGCTAATCGGTTTGTATTTACCGTACCTGACGCAGTAGACATTGGGGGGGCGGAACTGTACGCTGTTCAGGCGGACGGGCAACGTATTAAAGCAAACAAATAGGGAAATTTACTGAATATCCCCAATCTTATATGGAATGAAGAGTAGCTTTTACTTTTGAGTAGAAGTTACTCTTTGTTTTTCTATGGGGCAGAGGTAACAAAAAGCCAACATAAAGCCAAACAAACATGGTAAGGAGGCAGTTATCACCCCGTTACAGGAATAAGGTTATTAAAACGTTCTGCTTCTGTAGAATCATAGCATTTCACATGGTGGGCCAAAAACGATGATGGCAATATTTTCTGGTAGTTTCAAGAGACACTACATAAGCCGCAAGCTTTGGGGGAATGTATTATATAATAGGGAAAAATTTCTCTAAAGAATTAGTATTCCAAGAAATTCAGACAGGCACTATAAAATATTTTGTGTAAATGGAAAATACGGAACTCACTTTGAATCCCGTATTTTTATTTTAGTTGAAAGTGCTTGGATGGTCATACAAAAGGATCCGGTCTTATCTCTCTGTTTTCACAATCTTACTAAAAGAATGCAACCTAATAAAGCCATTATTCGGATTGAAAGAAAATTATTAAACCGGATATATTATGTATTGAAGAATGAACGCACTTATGAATGTGGAATTATAAAATGATACTATAAAGACAACATAATGGAAAGTGATCGCTGTTTGCGACTGCAACAAAACTGTTTGCTATCCGAAGTTTGCGGCTCTTATACTATAAAAATTGGAAGAACGTGATGTAGCAATATTTTGTCTACTGATAGAAGGCTGTTTTTATAGTTCTATATTTTATTAGCTATAATGCGATGCCTGTAACAAATAAGAGGACAGCCGACGCCATCCTCTTAACAAGGTTACAGTGTAACGCAGAAAGTCTATTGCTGACAAGTTGCTCCACAGCAGAGCTTGTTTCCTCTTCAACTTTCTGATACAAAGATAGCTATAGGAAATTTATAATAAAATAATTCATAAAATATTTGGATTACGACATAGAAATCGCTTTATATTCTAAAATATTCATCTAACTAAAAAACATAATACCATGTTAACAGAACTCACTATCAAAGAATTTATTCATAAAGTCATCAGCAACGATCCTGTTCCTGGTGGCGGAGGCGTATCCGCCTTCAATAGTGCTTTGGCAATCTCCCTCGCTGCAATGGTTGCCAACCTGACCATCGGACGGAAGAAATACGCCGAAGTAAACGAAGTTATGGAAGACCTTTCCGCCCGTTTTGAGGAACTGGCACATCAACTCATTATTGATGTAGACCGTGACTCGGATGCGTATAACTGCGTATTTGCCGCATTCAAACTTCCCAAAGAAATAGAAGAAGAGAAAAACATCCTCAGCGAAGCGATTCAAAAAGAAACCAAATATGCAGCAGAAGTACCGATGGAAGTGGTACGTATCGTCCATTCCATCCTGCCGATGATTGACATAGTGGCACGAAAAGGAAACAGCAATACCGTGACCGATGCTTGTGTGGCTATGATATGTGCACAAACCGCTATACTGGGCGCATTGCTGAATGTCCGCATCAATCTCACTTCTACCAAAGACGAGAAATTTGTAAAAGAAATGACAGAAGAAGCGGATATGACATAAAGAACAACGATTGCCGAAGAACAGAAGATACTGGACTATGTGAAAACCGTTTTCTAAAAAAGAAGATTATGAAGAACGTATATCAAATAGGTTCCGGTGAACTCACATTCGATATTATCGAACGTATCATCAATGAGAACCTGAAACTGGAACTGGCGTCCGAAGCACGGGAACGTATTCAGAAGTGCAGGGATTATCTGGATAAAAAGATAGTCAATTCCGACACACCGCTTTATGGTATTACCACTGGATTCGGCTCGCTATGCAACCGCAATATCTCGTCTGACGAACTGAATACCTTACAAGAGAATCTGGTGAAAAGCCATGTTTGCAGTGTGTGCGAAGAGATGCCGCACATCATAGTAAAACTGATGTTTCTGCTCAAGGCACATGCCCTTTCATTGGGACATAGCGGTGTGCAAGTCATTACCGTACAACGCATCATCGATTTCTTCAACAATGATGTAATGCCCATTGTATATGACCGTAGCTCGTTAGGTGCATCCGGCGATCTTACCCCGCTTGTCAACCTTTTCCTGCCGCTTATCGGTGTGGGAGATGTATATTATAAAGGTAAGCGA
>OGKE01000435.1_pt1 | contig 42031 bp, 44 predicted proteins | sample 1572341 | NCBI WGS metagenome assembly OGKE01 (sample SAMEA2582091, study PRJEB24529) | metagenome | biome: Human gut stool | place: China | collected 2011
CAGTTAATGAAAAGTCTCAATACTGCTTTTTCGTTTGCACCACCTTCGATTCTTTTCTTAACGATTTGTTACTCACATACCAGATCTTTTGTCGAATTATTTTATGATAGCCATTAAAAGCATCTTCTCTTGTGGTTATGAGTTAATTATAAAACACCAATTTACAACTTTTTTCATAAAAAAAATTGTACAGGGCTTTCTGATGTATAATGAATTTGCACAAAACATTAAAAAGGAAAGTGAACCTGTACGACAAAGATATTATACAATGAAAACTCATTAATTGGTAGACTTCATAAATATTTTCTAGCATATTTTGAAACTGTTTCTGTTTCTACGGCAGAAACATTATTTTTACTGGTACTTTCAATACTCGCATTGTGATCTCATTGGAAATGCCAGAGCAGATTCTGCGTCTTTTTTTGTAGTTTTATTGCAATAAAGAACAAAGATTCGATGTGCGAGGGCATACTTTGGGACTCGTAACATGCTAAGCTATAGCCATCATAAGAAACAAGCATTTAATTTACGAAAAACAGGAGGACAGGACAAAATGGAAAAATTTATTTACTGGATAAAAAGGACACTGCATCATTCAAAACAATGCAACAGCTTATGTATGCTGTGCAAGTATTATGATGAATGTAAAATCGACGGACCGGTATAATAGCAGGAGGACACGACAATGAAAGAAATGTATTTTACAATAGCAGGATGCAACCATTATTACGGAAGTGACTTCATGGAAAAAGGCATGAAGGTCAAGCTGGTCAAGGATCCGGACAATGAGTATGACAACGAAGCAATACAGGTAAAGATTAAAGGACTTGGCAAAGTGGGCTACGTAGCCAACAGCCCATACACCGTGAAGGGTGAGTCAATGAGTGCCGGCAGACTGTATGACAAAATCGGTGGTAAGGCAAAAGGAAAGATTGTGTTTGTGACAGACGGTGGAGTGATTTGCAAAGTAATCAGTGATGGTAAGGACAAGCCGGTGATGATAGAGGAAGCTAAAGTAAATGATGAAAATCTCTAAAAAAACTGTATGACTCAAGTACTATGTGGTAAAATAATAAGCAGGACACTGAGGAGGTACATATGAATTATCTGGTAATCGATTTGGAAATGTGCAGGGTAAAGAAGCTCTATAGAAAAACATATAAATACGCCAGTGAAATAATACAGATTGGCGCAGTTCTCTTAGATGAAGGATTCAACAGAATAGCCACAATTTGCGAGTATGTAAATCCTGAATACGGCGTGCTGGACAATTTTATAGAGAGCATGACAGGCATAAAAAACCGCGATATCAAACAGGCTCCGAAGCTGACAGAGGCACTTGAGCATCTGACAGACTGGCTTGGAGACAGGGAGTACAAGGTCTATGCCTGGAGTGATTCTGACAGAACGCAGATACTGCGTGAGATAAAAGCAAAGAATATAGAGAGCGCAAAGATAGATGACTTTATGAAAGCAGACCGCTGGATTGATTATCAGGATGTGTTTAAGAAGCGATTTGATTTAGACAGATGCTACAGCTTGGAGGATGCACTTGAAAGTGCAGAGATAGAGCCGGAAGGCAGATTCCATGACGGACTGGACGATGCAGTAAATACCGGAGCACTGATAAAGAAGCTGGAGCTGAATCCGGAGTATGAGATTGCAAAGTATGCACTTCCGGAGTCGGACGAGCATCTGAGTTGTACTATTGGGGACTTGTTTGAGGGATTGCAGTTGAAGTTTGGGTAATAAGTTACGTGAGAGGATTCAACAATAATTAAAACACCATTTGGAGCAAATCCAACGTTTATGCATAAAAGTGTTAGGTGGTCAATTTTGGACGGTAAATGAATTATGATTGATATGTTTTGAATCATTGCATGTAATAAATTTACTTGTTTTTTATAAGTATGTGTCTAATGGATAAGTGTCAAGATGCTGTGAGAATATGCAAGTAATAAGATATGAAAAAGATAATAATTAGTAATACAGAGTATATCAGTCACAATGAATGTGTATACGCATATTGGGTTTGATGATGCTGAGGAAGAATTGAAACGAATGGAAGAGTTTAGAAATGCGCAGGCAGAAGTTGAACAGAAGTTGAACGGAAGATGTTCAAGGTAATTTAATATGGAAGAGGGATGACGCTCTGGCTTAGACTAGGGGGTTCTGTGGAAAAGAAGTGAAAATGACGATATAATATATGTGTAGATAATTGTCAGGAAGATTATGTTTTAAGGAGAGTGATATACATGGATAAAATTACTATACAGACTGTAATTTCAATTATTGCAGCATTTATATCTTTGAGTACTGTTATTGTATCAATATATTATAATCAAAAAAATAGTAAACAATATTTAAAGAGCCTAGACCCTTTATTATCTTTTAAATTGTTCGAATTGAAAGATGAATTATATTTAAGGGTTACTAATACCGGTAGAAGTGCTGCAAAGGATGTATTAATAGAAATAAAAAAGCTTGAGAATAATGGTGATAGAAACGAATTAGAGTTAGATGCTCTATTTGGTAAAGAAATTGAGCTATACCCCAATGAATCAACACAAGGGCGAATCGCTTTTTGGGGTGCAACAATTTGTTCAAGTGCTTTTCCTAAAATAAATATTGATATTCGATATAAGAAAGGTGTTACGGGGGAGCAAGTGCATATAGAAAGAACGGTAATTTTTTCACCTTCGTATGACGAGAAGATATATGGAGATTTTAATATAGATTTGAGAGAACTTAATAAAAATATGGATGTTATGGCTAAGGCAAATTTGAGGACTGCAAATTATTTAGATGGATGTCAAGTAGCTCCGTTTGATAAATTAAACATATTGGCACATAAGTCTTTGCATGATGATTTGCAATCTGTGAAACATGGAGAAAATGTATCAACGGTAATGAAACGTGAGGAAGTAATAAAAAATAGATTATAAAGGAGAAGGTATGTACGAATTATTATCAAAAAGAATTAAGAATGCAGACGGAGAACCGGAAGTGTTTACATATAATAGTTTTCCACAAGCTTTTAGAAATCAGGTTTTTTATATTTTAGAAGATGTTTTAGAGCCATATTCAACATATGATGAAAATTTGTGGGATATTTTCGAGGAAAATTTTTGCAGAGAAAAGGGATTGAAAGGCATGGGATATGGTAAAATGCAAAATGGTTATGGAAAATCCAGTATAGAAGAATATTTTACAGATTGTGATGATAGTGACTTTTTGGATGCAATAGATTATTTCTTTTACTTGACTGATAAAAAGCTACGTACTATGAAACCAGAATACCAATATGATTATGATGCAGATGGGGCAATAAATGATGCGATTGTTGAGTTGAATTATCGATTTAAACAGCATAATTTGGGGTATGAGTTTGCCAATTCACAGATTATTACTATTGATAGTACTTTTTTGCATAAAACAGCTGTGAAACCAGCTTTAAAATTATTGTTTGAAGAAGGCTTCGAAGGTGCTGAAGATGAAATCAGAAATGCTTATGAAAGAAGACGAAAAGGTGATAATAAAAATGCAATATTAGAGGCAGGGAAAGCGTTTGAAAGCACAATGAAAATCATTTGTGATAAACAAGGATATGCATATAATAAAAACAAGGATACTGCGCAGAAACTTATTACAATTTTAGAGAACAATGGCTTTTATCCAAGCTATATGAATGCGCATTTGACAAGTATAAGAAAAACATTGGAAACAGGATTACCTGTTGTAAGAAATAAAGTAGCTGGACATGGACAAGGAAATCAGATTATTACTATACCAGATGAATACACAGATTATGCATTGCATTTGGCTGCGACTAATATTTTGTTTTTGGTACGATTATATAGGAATAAAAAACAAAACCCTTAGTAGTAACTTTTTCCGTTTTACTACCAATTTTACGACTAACAGGTATTAACAACTTGCTAAATTCTCCTCTGATTCACCACAATCTGTAATTCCAAAGCATATCACCATAATCCCGGAAACCCTTGCAAAATAGGGCATTCCGTGACAAATCAAAGAGAAACAAAACTATGATTAAAGTTTTATTCATCTGCCACGGCACTCCAGTTTTATGATAATGCAGACCTTCACAGACCGGGGCAACACGGGGCAGAATTTGGTGGAAAGCCTTGGAATTACTATGGTTTAGATTACTAAGCGATGGCATACATATAAAACTTTAAACATATAATGGCACAATCGTGGGGGAAGCGTTGCTGCTGGAAGCGTGACTTGTTATGGCGGATTGAGTGAATTGATAGTATTGTAAACATAGTTTTTTTCAATGTTTAATGGTATAATATTCCTAGATGTGGCGGAGAGCTTGTGAGGCGTAATGGAAAATATGGAGAATTTATTGGATGCTCAAATTTTCCCAGATGCAGATACACACAGAAAATCTAATAGGAATAACAAGAGAGGAATGTTGATATGGGAATTTTTTCAAAACCGGAAGTTATTATTTTAAAGGAATCAAATGCCGCAAAAGATCATTTAGATAAACTTGAGTCATTACTTCCAAAAGCTAATAAGGATGTCAAAGATGCAATACAAAAAGAAATTGCAGTCACTAAGGCTGGTATAGCTGGTGAAGATAATATAATGTTTGAACTTAAACATAGCAATATGGATATGGTAGTCTTACATGATATTAATTTAGAAACTAAAAGTGGATTAAAAGCGCAGATAGATTTTATTGTAGTTACATCAAAGGTTATATTTTTGATTGAGTGTAAGAATCTGGTAGGAAATATAGATATTGATTCAAAAGGAGCATTTATCAGAACTGTTGCATACGGAACAAAGAAACAGAAAGAAGGAATATATTCGCCAATTACTCAGGGTGAAAGACATCTATCTGTTTTAAAAGAGGCCAAACTGGATAATGCAGGGCTTGTCACAAGTCTTGCAATTAAACGAAATTTTAACAGCTCTTATAAATCATTAGTAGTATTAGCTAATCCTAAAACAATCGTAAATGACCGATATGCTCCAAAAGAAATCAAAAGTCAGGTTATTAGAGCAGATCAGCTTGTTTCAAATATGAAGAATATTATAGCTGCGTCAAATGATTTTGCATCTACTAAAAAAGAAATGATGTCAATTGCACAGGGAATTCTTGACATGAATATTGAAAGTCGTAAAGATTATGCAGCCAAGTATGAAGAACTTGTCAAGGAAAATAAGCTTTCTGATTCAGCAGATATTAAAAATGAAATTTCTGATAGTAAGCAGAGTGTAAGTGATGATAAATTGATTTGTCCTAAATGTGGTTCAAAACTGGTGCTTAGAACTGCAAATAAAGGGGAAAATGCAGGAAAACAGTTTTATGGATGCTCAAACTTCCCTAAATGTAGATTTATACTGAATATTAAACAGTAGATATTTATATGCTTCATATGAATTTTGGAGCAGAAAGTAAAATAACTCATGATGAACGAAAACAAAACCTTGGAATATTACAACAAAAATGCAGATAATTTTGCAAAAACAACAATAAATGTTGATTTTTATGAGACACAAAATCGCTTTAGCACGTTTTTGCCGGAGCACGGATATATATTGGATTTTGGCTGTGGTTCAGGAAGAGATACAAAATATTTTTTGGAACAGGGCTTTTATGTAGATGCCACAGACGGCTCAGAGGAAATGTGTCATATCGCAAGCAATTACACAGGAATACAAGTCAGAAGGCTGTTATTTGAAGAGCTTGACGAGAACAAAAAATATGATGGCATATGGGCCTGCTCGTCAATACTTCATCTTCCTAAGAATGAACTTAAAGCCGTGTTTATGAAAATGTTTAAAGCGTTAAAGGAAGACGGCATAATCTACACATCCTTTAAGTATGGTGATTTTGAAGGAGAAAGAAATGGCCGCTATTTTACAGATTTCACGGAAAAGACATTTGAAGAGTTTGTTGGTGAAATAGATAATCTGCAACTGAAGGAAGAGTGGATTACAGGCGATGTAAGACCGGGGCGGGGAGAAGAAAAATGGCTGAACGTAATACTGCAGAAGAATTAGATGATGTATATGAAATAAAATATTCGACAGATGCAATGACCGGAGGCGCGGATAAGAGAATGTATCTGTACTATCAGCTTGCAGACAGTATAAAAAAGGCTGACAGTGTGGATATTATTGTTTCGTTCCTGATGGAATCAGGCGTGAAAATGCTGCTCGGTGAGCTTGATAATGCACTAAAACGTGGTGCAAAAATCAGGATTCTGACAGGAAACTATCTTGGCATTACGCAGCCATCAGCACTGTATCTCATAAAGCATAAGCTTGGTGACCAGGTCGATTTGCGTTTTTATAATGAGAAAAACCGTTCATTTCATCCGAAATCATATATGTTTCATTATAAGGATTACAGTGAGCTATACATTGGTTCCTCTAATATTTCAAGAAGTGCACTGACATCCGGTATCGAGTGGAATTACAGATTCAGCAATAAAACAGATCCGATTAATTATGAGAAGTTTTACAATACTTTTGAAGACTTATTCGAAAATCATTCCATAGTAATAGACGATGAAGAACTGAAAAAATATTCAAAGAACTGGCACCGTCCGGCAGTATCAAAGGACTTAGACAGATACGATTTGCAGGATGATAAAGAGACATCAAATCAGATACCGCTATTTGAGCAGAGAGGCGCGCAGATAGAGGCTTTGTGTGCTCTGGAAAATACGAGAGCAGAGGGCGCAAGGAGAGCTCTGGTTCAGGCTGCAACCGGTGTCGGAAAAACATATCTTGCGGCATTTGATTCAAAAAATTATGAGAGAGTTTTGTTTGTTGCACACCGCGAGGAAATATTAAAGCAGGCGGCAGAATCATTTAAAAATGTACGTGATTCAGATGATTACGGATTCTTTAACGGAGATAGTAAATGCACTGAAAAGTCGGTGATTTTTGCGTCAGTAGCGACTCTTGGCAGAGTGGAATATCTGAATGAAAATTACTTTGCACCGGATTATTTTACATATGTTGTGATTGATGAATTCCACCATGCTGTTAATGAACAGTATCAGAGAATTGTTGATTATTTTAAGCCAAAATTTCTCCTGGGACTCACCGCGACTCCGGAGAGAATGGACGGAAAAAATATCTATGAAATCTGCGATTACAATGTGCCATATGAGATTTCACTAAAGGAAGCAATCAACAAAGGAATGCTTGTGCCGTTTCATTATTATGGAATCTTTGATGAAACAGATTATTCAAAGCTGCATATAGTAAGAGGCAGATATGACGAAAAAGAATTAAATGAAACCTATATAGGCAACGTTCGCAGATATGAGCTGATTTATAAATATTATTGTAAATACGGCTCAAGGCAGGCGCTTGGTTTCTGCTGTTCAAGGGAGCATGCAAGGGAGATGGCAAAGGAATTTTCAAAAAGGGGAATACCATCTGTAGCAGTATTCAGCGATGCAAGTGGCGAATACACAGAGGATAGAAATGTAGCTATTAGGCAGCTTAAGCAGGGCAAAATCAGAGTGATTTTTTCAGTGGATATGTTTAATGAAGGTGTGGATATCACATCAGTTGATATGGTAATGTTCCTCAGGCCTACGGAATCTCCGATAGTTTTTCTCCAGCAGCTTGGAAGAGGACTCCGTAAATGCAGAGGAAAAGAGTTTTTGAATGTGCTTGATTTTATCGGCAATTATGAGAAGGCGGGCAGAGTGCGTTTTCTTCTGTCAGACAGGAGTAATCAGCATGCAGGTGTGTATAATCCGTCAGATACATCAGCTTTTCCGGATGATTGTCTGGTAGATTTTGATATGAAGCTGATTGATCTTTTTGCGGAAATGGACAGAAAACATTTAAAGCTTAAAGACCAGATAATTAATGAATATTTCAGGGTGAAGGAACTTCTCGGAAGGCGCCCGGACAGAATGGATTTGTTCACATATATGGACGATGGAATTTATGAAATAGCCATTGCTCATTCAAAGGATAATCCATTTAAGAAATATCTCGAATTTCTTAAAGAACTGGATGAGCTTAATCAGGATGAAGAGGTTTTTTACAAAGGAATAGGAAGAGAATTTATCAGTCTGCTTGAAAATACAAGCATGTCAAAGGTGTATAAAATGCCGGTGCTTATGGCTTTTTATAATCATGGAAATATCCTGATGGAGGTGTCGGAAGAGCAGCTGCTTTCAAGCTGGAAAGAGTTCTTTTCAACCGGAACTAACTGGAAAGATCTCGATAAAAATATGACTATTCAAAAATACAATTCCATATCGGATAAGGAACATTTAAAGAAGATTCTATCGATGCCGGTGCATTTCCTTTTGGAGTCGGGAAAGGGATTTTTTGTGAAGAAAGATGGTGTGGCAATTGGGCTTAGAGAAGAGCTGAGACCGCTAATTGATAATCCGGTGATGGTTTGTCAGATGAAGGATGTGATTGATTATAGGGCTATGGACTATTATCAGAGGAGATATAGGCAGTCACAGGAAGATGGAGAATTATAATGTAAACTTATGAAGCAGTTAGGGGGATGAAATCATATGGCTCAAAGAACAGTGGCATTATGTGATGGAAAATTTATAGGAATTGAATCAATTTATACCGTCATAGATGGTAAACAAATTAATATTCCGGACAAACTTGAACAGCTTCGAGCAAAAAGCCGTAATAATGAGTTGTTCTGTCCTTGTGGCTGTGGAGCAAATCTTGTACTGGTGGCAGGTGAACGAAATTTAAGAGAACAGCATTTTAGAATAAAAGAGGGCTTTGATGGTATATGTCAGATGCCAGTTGAAGGAATTAATTCAATTGATTCAAAGATTGCTCTAAAATGTTGGTTGGAGGATAAACTGCATACAGATGATATTGAAAGCAGGGTTCCTATAAGAACTGTATCTGAGTCTGAAAGAAAATATGAATTTACATTTCTGTCAGCGAAAAAGAAGGTAGCTTTATCTTTTTGCAATGAATACCGTAATTTATCTGATGATAAATTTACTATTCTTGAACAGCATAGCAATGGTAATTCAATTATTTATGTTGCGTCAGGGGATAAATCCGAAACAAATGGACAGTACCCGGAAGGGTTAATGAAGATTCAGAAGAGACAGGGCTGTTGCCTGCTTTTAAATGTAGATGGCGTTGATTATTCCAAGGCTGAATTGACAGTTGTATACTATGCAAAGAATGCTGATGGAGTATGGGAAAAGGTCAATATAGCAAGAGATAAATTAAGTGAATTTGACATATCCGATTCATCACAGGTAATGTATCATAAGCATTCGCTGTGTGATATGTTAAAGGAAAAACAACTTGAGTTTAATAAGCATCAGCAGGCAATTATTTATCAGCGTGAGTTGGATAAGATACATGCTGAAGAAGCCTGGAGAGCTGACGAGGAACGAAGAAAACAGGCTAGAATAAAAGCTGAAAAAGATAGAAAGGCAGAACTTGAGCGTAGAGAAAAAGAAAGAATAGAGCAGGAAAAAATTGCTGCTGAGAAAAAAGAACAAGCCCGAATGGAACAAGAAAGAGTTGAGGTTGAAAAAAGACAGAAGAGACAGGAATTCCTAAAAGTCATAAATAGTGGTGATTGTCCGGAAGATAGGGTTTTAACTGATGAAGGAGGACGCAGATGGGTACAGTGCGAGTTCTGTGGAAAATTTGCTCCGGCAAGTGCGTTTGCTTCATATGGTGGTTTCGGAAAATTAAATAAAGGAAAGTGCTATGAATGCTCAAGAAATCCGAATATAAATACAGAAGTAAATGTCTCAGAGGAAAAAGCAAGACAAAAGCAAAGATATGATCCTAATATATGTCCTGAATGTGGTGGACGTTTGCGATTAATACAAGGTCCTTTTGGTAAATTTATGGGATGCGAGAATTATCCTACGTGTAAATTTAATAGAAGAGTAAGAAAAAAATAGGAACGTTAGAGTTCGAACTGTGCTTATTGTTTTGTATAGAGGGAAAAATTAAATGTCTGATTCGAATGTACAAATTGAAGAAGTATATAAAAGAGTACCATTTTTACCAACTTATTGGAACACTCTATAACAGAGAGGTAACTTTAAATTTATGATATAATAATTGACATTACAGAGAGAAAAAGAGGAAAAAATGAAATTAATTACTTTGACATGTCCAAAATGTGGAGCTCAAATGGAAGTTAATCCTGAGCTCGAAGCAATAATATGTAATTATTGTGGAAATAAAATGTTGATAGATAGAGAAGTTGTTGAACAAAAAATTACTGGTGGCTTTGAATTTGGATATCAACAGGAACAAGGAAGATTAAAAGCTCAGCAGGAGGAACGACAAAAAAGAATCCGTGAAGAAGAAAAAGAAGCAAGAAAGAATGAAATTCTGTATGAGAGGAAAAAAAGAGAGGAGATTATTCTATCTTATGGTAGAGATATTCGCAATATAAGTATTGGCCTAATCATTATTGCTATATTAATATCGTTTATTTTATTTGGGGAACTTGATGGCACGATAGATAAAGCAATGGGAGATGTTTCAGGACTTGTTCATGTAGTAATTTCATTGGCAGTTATTGTTCTTATAAACAAAATAAGTCTGGAACGGTTGCTGTTTATAACTGTATTTGGAATTGTTGATCTGATATTTAGTATATTTGCAGTAATGAGTTCTGTATGGTGTTTTGTATATACTGTTGTAGATATTGTAATTATATTTCATGCAATCAAAACATATAGAGTTTTAAGACGTAGAATGGATATGGAGTAGATAAATATTTTATTGTTTACATTGTTCATGAAAAAATGACCATATAAATAATAAGGCATAGAATATAGTTGATGAGACAGGTGCTAAGTATATTGAGTTTGAGCGGTGTAATGAAGATAATGATATCGAAGGTGTAGTTAAAAAGCTGGAGTTAGGAAAGTATGAGGTCAGATATGCTACAGCACTGACAGAACTTGACGGAGGACAGAAACTTGTAAGATTTTATGATCCGTCCGGCAATCTGATAGAGATTCGTACACCATGGGATAAATTTGTGAATAGAGAGTGATTAGGATATGATAAGGACAGTAAAAGGCGATATTACAAAAGTAACAGATGTGCAGGCAATTGTAAATGCAGCAAATAACTCACTTCTTGGTGGAGGCGGTGTAGATGGTGCTATTCACAGAGCAGCAGGACCGGAACTTCTGGTGGAGTGCAGGACACTTCATGGATGTGAAACAGGAGAAGCAAAGATAACAAAAGCCTATAATTTATCATGTGATTATGTTATTCATACTGTAGGACCGATATGGAATGGAGGAAGTAATAGAGAAGAGGAGCTTCTTGCTAACTGCTATTTTAATTCCATGAAGCTGGCAATGGATAATGGAATAAGGTCTATTGCATTTCCTTCCATATCAACGGGAGCATATGGTTTTCCGGTTGAGTTGGCAGCAAATATTGCAGTACATACAGTAAACAGGTTCTTGCAGGATAATCTGAACAGCTTCGATTTGGTGGAATGGGTGCTGTTTGATACTCATACTGAATCGGTGTACGAAGCTGCGGAAAAATCATACATGGAAGATGACAGTGATGATTTTGATTTTTGATTAAAGTTTTGATTGAGTATTTTGGAACAAAGATTCGAATTACGAGGGCAGACTTTGGGACTCGTAAAATCATATACTAAAGACAATCAAAGAGCTGATATCATTTACAACTAATAAGGGAGTGTATGATTATGAGAAACAACAAGAATTCTATTGCAGAAAACGTAATTTTGCTTCTGGTAGCTATTGGAGTATTTGCTATCATAGGTGGATTCGCAGGATGGTGGTCTGGTTCTGATGATGAAGAGTATTATGATTATGACTATTCACCATCAAGTTCATACTCGTCACATAGCAGTTCATCGTATAATTCAAGCGGTAGCTCAGGAAGCAGCAGTTATACACCAAAGAGCTATTCTTCCGGAAAATATAATAGTAGTAGTTCATCAGAAAGCAGTACAAATTCTTCGGGCAGCAGTACGGACAGCTATAGCAATTCCGGTAGCAGCTCTACATATTCAGGAAGCTCTTCAAGCAGCAGCTCCGGTTCAAAGAAATATTATCATGATTCATACGATGATGGTTATGATGATGTTTATATGGATGGAGACTATGATGATGACAGATACGACAGCGATGATGATTATGCTGCCGGTGTAGATGATGCTATTGATGACGATGACGAGGACTGGTAAAATAGTTGGAGGTGTACGGATATGCCATAGGATGGATACGGTGGAGATGAAAGCTTTCCACATGATGGAAAACAGGGAAGATGCGGCTGTGGCGAGGGCTACAGTTGGGATGATAATGATGGCAAAGTCAAAAGAAGGTGGTCAGAGTGGGGCTATTTAAGAAAAAGACAGTTACAAAGGCATATGATAAAGAAAATAAGAAACCGGTAATCAAAGCGAGCATATGTAATGGTGAGCAGGTTGCAGGCTTTAAGAACATTCATACAGGTAAGATAGAAGAAGTTATGCTGATTAAGAACCAGGCAGACCTTGATGCATTCAAGAAAATGTATGGAATAGATGGAGAGATAGAGAAGGAATATTAAACGAGGTATTTGAAGTTATGTTATCTTTTACTTCTGCAAGCAAATAAGGATTATATTTATATTTACTTTTACACTTAAATATAATAAAATTTAAGCACAAAAGTAAATATCAAGGATAAGGAGGCCAACTATGTCAACATCAGATATTTTGGAATCGCTAATTGAAAAAGACAATGGATATTTGATTACATCGAAGGCCGTTGAATCAGGTGTATCAAAGCCATCTGTCTCAAAATACGTCAGAGAGCATGACATGGAAAAAGTGGCACATGGCATTTATATTTTAGATGATGTGTGGCCAGATGAGTTGTTTGTACTCCAGCAACGAAATAAGAATATTATTTATTCGGGCGAGACCGCCCTTTATTTGCATGGTCTTATCGACAGAGAATACAGTCATATTTGTTTCACTGTTCCTACCGGGTATAATGCTACACATATCAAAAAGAAAAACAAAGAAGTTCGTTATGCAAACCCAGAGATTCTTGATATGGGGACCTGTGAAATCCCGTCAAGCAGCGGTAATTTGGTTAAAGTATATGACAAGGAAAGATGTATTTGTGATTTGATTAAAGATCGAAAGAAATATGAAATTCAGTTATATCAGACAGCAATCAAGGAATATATGTCCTCGAAGGAAAAGAATCTATCAAGATTGATTGAGTATGCGGTTAAACTTGGAGTAAGGGATGAAGTGATGATGTATGTGGAGGTAATGGTATGATTCATACAGCGAAACAACTTAAAGACAAAGTAAAAAACATGTCCGGCGGGAATAGTGAAGTTGATGATCTTACGTGGGGAGAAGTATCGGAAACAATAGTAGAAGAAATACCTATTGTCTTAGAGGATTTTTTATTGAAGAATTTTAATATTTAAGAGTTTGTTTTATAGGCAATGTTAGCAGATATGAGCTGATTTACAAATATTACTGCAAATATTGCTCAAGGCAGCATGCAAGGGAGATGGCAAAATCAGAGTGATTTTTTTCGTAGGAAGATTAATATCTCTTATTTTTATATTTTATTTGCAAAGTCATATTCTCTCAGCAAAGTTTATGGATTAGAGAGAGATAAAACGTATAAAAGGTGGATCGCTATTGACGAAAATATAGTAAAAGTGTATACTGATTTTATAACCTGCTTTATATTTTTGGGTAAAATATACAAAAGTGATCAGTTCCAAGGAAGGGAGAATAAAAATATGAAGAATATGAAGGTAAGAACCAAGCTAAATCTGATACTGGTTCTGGTTATTTTACTTGTGGCTCTTGGGAGTGTTGTTTCCATCAAGGATTTGGGAGATGTGAAAGATAAAGCATTGGAGACAATGGATGCATCATCCCGTCAGAGTTATGATGATTCAATTAAAGAGCAGGTGGGCGTGGTTATTTCCCTGTTGTCGGAGATTAATGACGCATATAAAGCGGGAACTTATACGCTGGATGAAGCCAAGAAAATTGCAGCGGATGAGGTTCGGCAGATGCGTTACGGAGAGACAGGTTACTTTTGGATTGATCAGTCAGATGGAACAAATGTAGTTCTGCTTGGCAGCGATACCGAGGGAACAAACCGTATGGAGACAGAGGATGCAAACGGATACAAGATGGTGAAAGAAATCATACGTGTAGCAGTGGAAGATGGTGGAGGATACACAGATTATGTATTTCCTAAAGAAGGAGAGACTAAACCTTCACCGAAGCGTTCCTACAGTGAGTATTTTGAACCATTTGACTGGGTGGTCGGTACAGGAAATTATACCGATTATATTGATACTGCTATTGAAAAGCAGGACAAGGTATTTTCCAGCTATGCAATGAAAAAGGCAATCACACTGATTGGGGCATGTGTTGCAATGCTTGTGATTGTTGCAGTGCTTGTTTTCATGATCGCACAGGATATTACAAAGTCACTAAAGAAAGTTGTAGCAGAGATTGAAGTGATTGCAGGTGGTAATTTTGCGCATAGAATGCAGGATAATATGATGAAACGGAAAGATGATTTCGGACAGCTGGCAGGAACACTTGAGACAATGAGGGAATCAATATGCGGATTGCTTTCCCAGGTAAAGATAGAGGCAGCAAATATTGATACAGTTGTGGAAGCGATGGATAGCAGTATATCAAATCTGAATGGGGAAATTGAGGATGTGTCTGCGACAACCGAGCAGCTTGCTGCAAGTACTGAAGAAACTGCCGCATCGACAGAACAGATCAACAGTATGACTCAGCAGATTGATGGTGCAGCGAAAGAGATTGCGATACGTGCACAGGATGGGGCTACGGAAGCAGAAGAAATTCATAAGAGGGCAGCACAGACGAAGGAAGCAACGGTGGAGAATCGACAGAAAGTTCAGACGATGCTCGGAGAAATCAGGGGAAGGCTGGAGCAGGCACTTGAAGAGGCAAAGGTTGTGGAACAGATCGGCGTGCTTGCTGATTCTATCCTTGCGATTACCGGACAGACTAATTTGCTTGCACTGAATGCATCCATTGAGGCAGCACGTGCTGGCGAGGCCGGAAAGGGATTTGCAGTTGTTGCAGAGGAAATCCGGGTATTGGCAGAGCAGTCTAAAGATGCCGTGGCAAATATTCAGGCCGTGACGGAAAATGTGGATAATGCAGTAGCAAATCTTGCAAATGACTCTAATCGTCTGTTGGATTTTGTAGATACAGATATTGTGAAGAGTTTTGACAATTTTGAGAAAATGGCAGATGATTATAATATGGATGCATCTAAAATTAATGATCTGGTATCGGATTTTAGTGCAACCTCAGAAGAATTGGTAGCATCAATTTCCAATATTACAGAGGCGATTGAAGGAATTACCTCCGCATCAAATGACAGTGCTGCAGGTACAACAAATATTGCGCAAAAAACCGTTTCTATTGCAGGCGAATCGGCAGAAGTCATGAAAGGTGTTAAGACAGCAGAGGCTTCGGCAGGAGAACTCCGCAAGAATGTAAGCAACTTTGTAATTGAAGAATAAGAAATATATTTACAAGAGGAATTCGTATCAGGTTCACTTGCATGCAAGCATGCATCGATGATACCTTTTGCCCCTTTAATCATATTATTACACGAAAAAGATATAGGTTCGCCTGTATCTTTTTTTTGTGTAATGTATATTAAGATGCTATTAAACGGTATTAGGATAGTAAAAATTTCCTGTTTTAGGAAAGCTTATTGGAAAGAAAAGCAGGTTTGTTTGGGAAAAATGACAGGAAGTGTACGTCTGACAAATAAAGTTGTGTCAATTAGTCCGCATGATTTTATAGTAAGAGTAAATACTAATAGGTGTACTTCCGGTGGACACAGACTGAAAGATATAAAGTGCAGCGTTCCGTTGGGGTTATTCTCAGGCGGGGTAAGAAGAGTAGAAGTACCTGCAGCATATTGTTATGTATGTGATAAATACTATATTCTAGATGAAGATTATAGGATGTTGAAGAAAAAAGGTGTAGTACTTTGCCATATTGATGAAAAGGAAGAATTGGTGAAAGATTACGATTATGATGACTGCGATTTTGAATTAAATAAGGAGTCACTGTTACATAAAATTTGATATAATGTAAGTGCAACAGATAATCTTTTATGTTCTAAGCGTTGGTATATTCTAGAGTCAGCGGTGGAATTTGAGATTTTGACAAGAGAAGAGATTTGTTCTCATCTAGATTATCTTATACATCGAAGTAAGGGCAGGTTACATTACGAGGATGCAATAAGCAAATGGGAATGTGACAGAACTCATATTGCAAACTATAGGAGCAATGAATTAGAAACGATTAAATCAGAATCTATATTGACAAAAAGCAGAATAATAAGATGATTTCTACGGTGATATAAAAACAAAATTAACATGAACCTACAGATAGATGAAAGGCTAAATATGAAAAATGAAATTTTATTAATTAATGTACTTATTGAGACATATATGGTGGAAATATACCTGGACAGAAGGGAGTAAATAATGGTAAAGAAGATAATGCGTGATCCACTGTTTCTTGCACAGAAATCAGTGGATGCTACAGAAGATGATAAACAGGTGGTTACGGATTTACTTGACACATTGAGAGCAAATCTTGACCATTGTGTTGGAATGGCAGCTAACATGATTGGTGTGAAAAAGAATATCATAGTGGTTGCGGCCGGACCATTCCAGTTTGCCATGATTAATCCGGTGATTACCGGAAAATCAGGAGCTTTTCAGACGGAGGAAGGCTGTCTTTCGCTGGATGGTGTGAGACCATGCACAAGATATAAAGAGATTGAAGTGGATTATCTCGACCAGAATTTCAAAAAGAAACATGGCAAATACACAGGCTGGACAGCACAGATAATTCAGCATGAGGTGGACCATTGTAATGGGGTGGTCATATGAAGCTAAAGAACATATTAATAGTAGTGGACAATATCGAAGAGTCAATCCACTTCTATAACGAACTGTTTGGCCTTAATGTGATTTCGAGACAGGAAGGTAATGTAATAATGTCGGAGGGCCTGGTATTGCAGGATGCCGGAATATGGAAGGAAAGCATGCAGATACAGACTATTCCATATAACAATATGACGGAACTGTATTTTGAAGATAATGATATCGAAGGTGTAGTTAAAAAGCTGGAGTCAGGGAGGTATGAGGTCAGATATGCCACAGCACTGACAGAACTCGACGGAGGACAGAAGCTTGTAAGATTTTATGATCCGTCCGGAAACCTTATTGAAGTGCGCACACCATGGGATAAATTTGTGAATAGAGAGTGATTAGGTGTTCAGGTATCTGGATAAATAATCTCGTTTATTTGAAGAGGCTGGAAAAAAATGCAAATATTTGTAGACGAAGCTCACATAAGAATCATATCAAAGGACCGAAAAAGCGCACAGAGGAAGATGATGAGAGGTTTGCACAGTCGTTTGAGAAAATGATACTGATGGCAAAATCAAAGGAAGAACTAAGAAACACAGAACGGTAATAATAATTGTATTTTGCCCCTCAATCCGCTATACTATAACTAAGTATAGCGGATTGATACGTTTTGTGGAGGTTCATATGGTGAGTACTTTAAAACTGCCGGTAGGAATTGATAGTTTTGAAAAAATCAGAAGGAACAACTTTTATTATATTGACAAGACAAAGCTCATAGAGCAATTGGTTGAAACCGGTGGAGAGGTCACCCTTTTTACACGCCCGAGGCGTTTTGGAAAGACTCTCAATATGAGCATGCTAAAAAGTTTTTTTGAGATGGGCGCGGATGAGTCATTGTTTGATGGCTTATATATTTCAGGCAGCAAAGAGCTTTGTGACAAATATATGGGAAAGTACCCGGTTATTTTTCTGTCACTCAAGAGTGCTGAAGGACGTTCATTTGATGATGCAAGATATATGATTACTGAGCTCATTGGGAGGGAAGCAGAAAAATTTAAGTTTCTGGAGCATAGTGAGGCTCTTTCAGAAAATGATAAGGACAGGTATAGGGCTATCATTTCGCTGTGTGATGGTAAATATACGATGGATGAGCAGCTTCTTGTATCAAGTCTGCAGAGTCTGTCGCAGTTATTGTTTATACACTATGGTCAGAAGGCTGTTATCCTCATAGACGAGTACGACGTCCCTCTGGATAAGGCATTCCAGAATGGTTACTATAAAGAGATGGTTTCACTAATCAGAGGACTCTTTGGAAAGGCGCTCAAGACTAATGAGTTTCTGCAGTTTGCCGTACTCACAGGTTGTCTTCGTGTATCCAAGGAGAGTATTTTTACAGGTCTCAACAATTTTGAAATCAATTCCATTGTAGATATCGCCCATGATGAACAGTTTGGTTTTACTGATGATGAGGTCAGGAAGCTGCTTACGGATTATGACAGGGCTGAGCGTTACCCTGATGTAAAGGAGTGGTATGATGGCTATCATTTCGGTAATACCGACATTTATTGTCCGTGGGATGTAATCAATTTTGCCAAGAAGCTGGTTTTTGACACATCAGCCAGGCCGAGTGCATTCTGGATTAACAGCAGTGGCAATGACATGGTGAAGCGCTTTGTAGACAAGGCAGACCAGACCACGAGAGATGAGATAGAAAAGCTCGTGGCAGGTGGTTTTGTTGAGAAACAGCTCCGCCTTGACCTGACTTATGATGAGATTGACAATACTATAGACAATCTGTGGAGCGTACTTTTTACAACAGGCTACCTGACTACGGCGGGTGAGGTCAGGCTGCCTGACAGTGAGAGCTATGCCTACAAGCTGGTGATTCCAAATAAAGAGGTGCGTGAAGTGTTTGTTCTCCAGATTCAGGAGTGGTTCAAGGCTGTTGTTGCGAAAGATGATGATACCATGAAGCTTTTATCTAGAGCTATCATCGATAAAGATGAGAAGCAGATTGCAAGACAGCTTAACATTGTGATGAGCCGCATGATAAGTATACTTGATACCAAGGCTTCTGATGATATGAAAGAGAACTTCTATCATGGTCTGCTCCTCGGCCTGCTTCGCGGAAGCAATCCGGGCTGGCTTATTAAGTCAAATCGTGAGTCGGGAGACGGTTTCAGTGATATTTTAATCAAGCCGGAGGATCCGGATGCAGGCATCGTTATTGAAGTGAAATATGCAAAAGAGATGAAAAACCTTGATGCAGCGTGTGAGGCTGCTATGGCGCAGATTAAGGAGAAGAGATATGATGAGGCTTTGCGCGATGAGGGCAGGTGCGATATTTTAGCATATGGCATTGCTTTTTGCAGGAAGAGATGCAGGGTTGTAGGAGAAAAAATAAATGATTAAAAACATAGTATTTGACATAGGAAACGTGCTTGTCAGGTTCCAGCCGGACGAGGCAATGCGTGAGATTGGCATTGAAGAAAATAAAATAGCAGCTTTAGCCCATGCAACATATGAAAACCCTGTCTGGGTTGAGCTGGACCGTGGTGTAATTCCTGAGAATGAGATAATTGATGAGATGGTTAAGGTGGCTCCACAGTATGAGGAGGATATCAGGAGATTTTTCAAAGAGGGAAAGGCTTTTGTCGTAAAGGCATTCGACTATGCAGCAGACTGGATTAAGGAGTTAAAGAGCAGAGGCTATAAAGTGTATTTGTTATCAAATTATCCAAAGGACTTCTTCGAGCTTCATACGCACAGTGAACTTAGTTTTGTGTCACTTGTTGACGGCAAAGTCATTTCAGCTATGGTTGGGATGATAAAGCCTGATGTCGGTATCTATCAGTGCCTGTTTGATAAATACAATCTGAATCCGAAAGAATGTGTGTTCATAGATGACAGACCGGAGAATATCGAAGGTGGCAGAAAGCTTGGTATGGAGGGAATTGTGTTTACAGACTATGAGACCGGAAAGAAAAAGCTGGAGCAGATGCTGATGGATTAAAAGCTGATTGGCGGTGTATCAAAGGGGCATCCGGATGAGAAGGATATTGCGGCGGCAGTAGAGTTTTACAACGGACTAGCAGAACAGCCAGTGTTTCTGAAATAGAGAAACACTGGCTGTTTTTATAAGTCTGTTCTTTTTATAGCTCAAGATTCATATAAATCTCATCACGTTCATCCTGCTCAATACCCAGATAATGCTGCGTGACTTTATAGGACGAGTGATTGTAGACGTCCATCAGCAGGGCAGGTGGTGTGCCATTCTTCCAGGCGTGATATCCAAATGTTTTTCTCAGAGAGTGACAGCTGATATGTTCATCCTGAACGGTCTCCTCGGCAGCAGTCCTTACAATTCGGTATGCCTGAACTCTGTTTATTGGCTGCCTCCTGCAGGTGGCTTTTGTAAAAATAAACTCATGTTCAGTTGGATGCCGTTCATTGAAATATGCCCGGAGAGCATCGGTGGCATTGCAGTTTAGAGTGACATAGTTATTCTTACCGGTCTTTTGCTCGTTGATAAGAAAATGAGAGCGAAATACATGGTGCTCGAAATTGTATACGTTATCCCACTTCAATTTAAGCAGGTCACTGATTCTTAGTGCTGTGTTTAATCCCATAACAATTAAACAGTAATTGCGGCGGTTTGGATGGATATCTTTATAGTACATCCTGAAAGCCGCCAGTTCATCCTTATTTCGGATTGGCTGTGTAGTTCCCATTGAATACTCCTTTGCGGTAGAAAATATTATCAGGCACATGCCGCATGACAGACTCTTCCCCGGAATATCCAAAATCCACAACAAAATAATAGTAATTATAAAAAGCAAAAAATGCAACATTTTATAGTGAAATGTTGCATTTTTTGCTTTACACCTATTATATCGGACACCATTTACATACCTTAACCCCAAAGAAAAGAATTTTTTTAAATAATTTTCTTTATATTTTTCTATCATTTTTAATTAATTTCACGGGATTTAACTATATCACATGAAAGATAAAGCAATTCTTGATGAAATATGACTAAACCGGCATAAATATTTGATGTTATTTAATCAACTTCTGTTTTGACCCCCTTATTAATCTGCGAAAAAATGTAACATTTCACTATAAAATGTTGCATAATTCGGAAAAGCATGGACAAAGCTATTCCCTAGTGCATGGAGGTAGAAAATGCTCAAATTATCATTAAAGGAAGGGCAATATGTAAATATCGGAGACGATATCCGAATCGTGTTCGCGGGTGGAACAGGAAAGCACTGTCGATTACTGATAGATGCCCCAAAAGAACTGAATATCGCAAGATCCAACAACGAACCGGACCCGGCGAAGCGAAAAGATACATATTATCCTGAACCTGAGTTTTCCAGTGAAGCAAAGAAACAAATCAAGCAAATCATCTGGAATGAAAAAGAACGTCAGAAAAAGACGCAAAGCAACTAATCATGTTAATAGGCGGCTGTGGCGAAAGCCACACCCGGGAAGCCGCTTGTTATAGAAAACCGCAACTGCTTAAATAAAAATAAACACAAAGCAGCTGCAAAACCCTCGGGAAAAGGATTTCCAGAGGTCAAACATAATAACCCATGAATATGGGACAAGGAGGATTATATTATGGTAGTACAACACAACATGCAGGCAGCAAATGCCAACAGAATGCTCAACGTAACAACAAGCGCACAGTCAAAGAGCACAGAGAAGCTTTCATCAGGTTACAGAATCAACCGTGCCGCTGATGATGCAGCCGGACTTACAATTTCTGAGAAGATGAGAAAGCAGATTCGTGGTCTTGACCAGGCATCTACAAACGCACAGGATGGTGTTTCATCAGTACAGACAGCAGAGGGAGCTCTTACAGAGGTTCACTCAATGCTTCAGCGTATGAATGAGCTTGCAACACAGGCAGCCAATGGTACAAACTCAAAGGATTCAGACCGTCAGGCTATCCAGGATGAGATTGACCAGCTTACAACAGAGATTGACCGTGTATCAGAGACAACAAAGTTCAATGAGACATATCTGTTAAAGGGTGAAGCAGGAACAAAGACCATCAACATGAAAGCTCATGATGCAGGTCTTAAGGGAACACTTACAGATAATGGTGATGGAACAGCAACATTTGTAATGGATACATTAAAAGCTGGAGATTCAGTTAGTATTGGCGGAAAAAATTATACAATAGGTGCTGAGAAAAAGGATACCGATGATTTGATTGATAAGGCTGCTACTACTGGCGCTGAAAAAGATATTACTATCAATGGTAAATTATATAAGTATATCAAAGGTGTTACGGGTGGTGATGATTCTGCAGCTGATAAGCCTAAGGGTGGTTATTATTTAGATGGAGTAGTATCTGCTACATCAACGGGAAAATCAGCAGCTGATTTAAAAGGTTTTGCAACTCCTGGCTCAACAGTTAGCGCTGCAGGAAAAGAAATTACATCTATGAATACAACAGACGCAACAGCTGGTGTAAAATCAAATGATGCAACAGTTATTACAGCTAAAAAAGCATATGAACTTGCAGGAAAAGAGCTTCTTGCAGCTAACTCAATTGGTGATACAGAGGGCAAAGCTAAGGTTGGAGTTGGTGATAATGTAGATACTGCAGTTGATCTGACTAATGGTACAGGAACATATAAAATCCAGTTAGGACAAGCTAAAGTTGCAAACAGCTTATCATTCAGCCTCCACGTAGGTGCAGATGCTGACATGACAAACAAGATTCAGGTCAACATTGACGCTATGGATTCTGCAAGCCTTGGTATTAAAGGACTTAATGTAAAGGATGATTCCGGAAACGCTGCAACATACGCAGTAGACGCTATTTCAGATGCAATCTCAAAGGTATCATCACAGCGTTCATCACTCGGTGCAGTTCAGAACCGTCTTGAGCACACAATCAACAACCTCGATAACGTAGTTGAGAATACTACAACAGCTGAGTCTCGTATTCGTGATACAGATATGGCTGAAGAGATGGTTAACTACAGCAAGAACAACATTCTTGCACAGGCTGGACAGTCTATGCTTGCACAGGCTAATCAGTCAAATCAGGGTGTACTTTCACTCTTACAGTAATCATTTGGTAGCTTAGATTAATCAATTTTACTAATCAACTTTTGTAAGGTAAAATAACAAATTTTCGGATTAAACTATTCGAAGAACAAAAGAAACACAATAAAAGATAATAAGTGGCGGTGGCATTAGCCACACCCGGGAAGCCGCTTATTATAGAAAAATGCAACTGCTTAAATAAAAATATACACAAAGCAGCTGCAAAACCCTCGGGAAAAGGATTTCCAGAGGTCAAACATAATAACCCATGAATATGGGACAAGGAGGATTATATTATGGTAGTACAACACAACATGCAGGCAGCAAATGCCAACAGAATGCTCAACGTAACAACAAGCGCACAGTCAAAGAGCACAGAGAAGCTTTCATCAGGTTACAGAATCAACCGTGCCGCTGATGATGCAGCCGGACTTACAATTTCTGAGAAGATGAGAAAGCAGATTCGTGGTCTTGACCAGGCATCTACAAACGCACAGGATGGTGTTTCATCAGTACAGACAGCAGAAGGTGCCCTCACAGAGGTTCACTCAATGCTTCAGCGTATGAACGAGCTTGCAACACAGGCAGCCAATGGCACAAACTCAAAGGATTCAGACCGTCAGGCTATCCAGGATGAGATTGACCAGCTCACAACAGAGATTGACCGTGTATCAGAGACAACAAAATTCAATGAGACATATCTGTTAAAGGGTGAGGCCGGAACAAAGACAATCAACATGAAGGCTCATGATGCAGGTCTTAAGGGAACTCTTACAGATAACGGCGATGGAACTGCTACATTTGTTATGGATACGCTTAATGCAGGGGATAAGGTCAGCATAGGTGGAAAAAATTATACTATTGGTGCAATTGTTAAAGATGCAACAGATGCTATTGATACAGAGAATGGTAAGAAGGCAAATCCTGATATCACACTTAATGGTGTAACTTATAAGTATGTTACAGCAAAGACAGCTGATACTACTAATAAATTAGGTTCGGTTGGAGCTGGATATTATGCAGATGGAAAGTATGACAATTCAAATAATAAAAATGTAACAGCAAAGTATTCCGATTTAGCAACTTTGAAGAACGATGTAGCTGAAGGCTCAACAGTAAAAGTTGGTAACAAAGAAATGAATGTTATGATAGGTGCAAATGATGGCATCGATGACAATGACTCAACTGTTATTTCTAAAGCTAAAGCATATGAATTAGCTTCTAAAGAGCTTCTTGCAGCTAACTCAATTGGTGATACAGAAGGCAATGCTAAAGTCGGTGTTGACGATGATGCAACAGCAGCTGTAACCCTTGCAAATGGAACTGGAAAGTTTAAAATCCAGTTAGGACAAGCTAAAGTTGCCAACAGCTTAGCATTCAGCCTCCACGTAGGTGCAGATGCTGACATGACAAACAAGATTCAGGTCAACATTGACGCTATGGATTCTGCAAGCCTTGGTATCAAAGGACTTAATGTAAAGGATGATTCTGGAAATGCTGCAACATACGCAGTAGATGCTATTTCAGATGCTATCTCAAAGGTATCTTCACAGCGTTCATCACTCGGTGCTGTTCAGAACCGTCTTGAGCACACAATCAACAACCTCGACAACGTAGTTGAGAATACTACAACAGCTGAGTCTCGTATCCGTGATACAGATATGGCTGAAGAGATGGTTAACTACAGCAAGAACAACATTCTTGCACAGGCTGGACAGTCTATGCTTGCACAGGCTAATCAGTCTAACCAGGGTGTGCTTTCACTCTTACAGTAATCATCTACAATTTAATGTTGTACAAAGCGAAAAGAGCTCGAAAGAGCAATGTCATTAAGTTAAGAATTTTGACATAATTATAAAACACATCATATTTGCAATTGTTTGATAAATATGATGTGTTTTTCTTTTATCTATTTTGCAGCACAACAAAAAGACAGATTGTTTATCTGTCAAAAAACTTATAATTATCTATGATTAAGCCACTCTATATAGAAAGCTTACAGATGCCTGGGGTTTGACTTTGCGAGGGTCTTTTCGACCAGGTCTTACTGGTAATACATGCTTTTCTACAACAATAAAGACCTTAGCAGATGCTCCGAAAGCAATAAAAGCTAAGAATGATGGTAAGACAGAAGCAAGGACAAAATGATTTTTGAAAGCCCGGAGATGTTAAAATGGTAAATAATAATGCCGGTTTGTCAAAAGTAAATTATAAACAATTTATAAATTATTAGCACTCTCTATTGACGAGTGCTAATTTTGGGTGTATAACATAGTCAAGAACAAAGGAAAGGAACAAAAAGCAAAGGCTTTGAGTTCTTGAAACATCCCGGTTCCAAAGAAACAGGTTGACACAGATTTTATATATTAAGAAGGAGAGATGACTTATGTTGATGCCTAGTATTTTTGGAGAAAACTTATTTAACGATGATTGGATGGATTTTTCATTTCCTGATGTTGACAAGGTGCTTTATGGTAAACATGCAAAGAACGTTATGAAGACTGATGTCAAGGAAACTGACAATAGTTACGAAGTAGATATAGATCTTCCGGGATTCAAGAAAGACGAAATAGAAGCTAAGCTGGAAAATGGTTACTTAACTATCAGCGCAGCCAAAGGGCTTGACAAGGAAGAGAAGGATGAAAAGGATGGCAAGTACATCCGCAAGGAGCGCTATTCCGGTGCTATGAGCAGGTCTTTCTATGTAGGCGATGAGCTGAAACAGGAAGATATCAAGGCAAAGTATCAGGACGGTATTCTTAAACTTTCAGTTCCGAAGGAGGAACCAAAGAAAGTTGAGACCACAAAACATATTGCTATTGAAGGATAAACTTAATTTAAATCATCTTATGAGAAGCCGCACAGGTCTATGGCCTGGGCGGCTCTTTTTCTTGCTGTAAGCAAGATCCATATTTATTACAGAAATTATCTGATTAATGGTAATTATAACCTATTGCAACATTTAGTGAAATAATCTAAAATTATATAAAATAATTGCTTTTATTTAACGATTAAGCTAAAGCCCCGGACTGTTTGATACAGTTTGCGATAAGGCTTCGTCAGTGTGGAATGATGTTGAAAAATAAAGGAGATTATTATGTTATGAAGGACAAAGTGAATGAAGAGGGAGGCTTATACAATATGGCAGAACCCATGGAACAGCCAAAATACGTGTTGCAGTTTAAAGAAGGCAGCTATGTGCCAAAGCATGAATCTAGAACACCATTATACAAGGTTGAGATACATGGAGTGACGGAGGCAACATTTTATAAATATAATAAGGATGGTACATTAAATACTGTACCGCAGAAGAATATTACATGTGATGCACATTCTTCATTTTATACAATGTTTAATCCGGAAATTGATTTTGCAAAGGTATTTGAGACACATACACCATTAAAGATAGAATATCAGGATGCGTAAGAAATAATATCAGGATAAGTAGGAAAACTTTTCTAGAGGAGGAATTATTATGGTGGAAACAAAAGAAATTTCGGAATTGACGCGGTCGAATCGCATTGCGATGCTGGCACATATCAGTACGGTAACGGTTATGGTGCTTTTTATGATATGGGAAAGCGTAAGAGGACAACTGTCTCCGGTATATATGACAATCGCTATGGTCGTTGGTGTCATACCTTTGATTGGCGAGGTGATTTGTTGGAAAAGTAATACGGAACATGCGATGATCAAACATCTGGTTTCCTATGGATTTTCATTGTTTTACACAATATGTCTTTTTACCTCACCGACAAATCTGATTTATGTATTTGTAATTCCGATGATTTTTGTTGTCACCACTTACAGTGACACACGTTATCTTCTTCTGATTAATACAGGTACCATATTAGAGAGTATCATTGTTGTTGTGATCGGTGCGACAAAAGGCGGTTTTGGGTATCATGGAATCGAAGCAGCAGTTGTACAGATTGTTGTTATGATCATGGTTGGAGCGAATTCTGTTTTGACTACAAAAGTGATTCGCGAAAACGCAAGAAAGAGATTTACAGAAGTGGCGCAGGCAAAAGCAGAGGCTGAAAATCTTCTGGAAAGAAATGAGGAACTTGATCAGCAGCTTTCCGGCAATATTGCAGATATCAATGTACGTTTCGAAAAGCTGACAGCAGCATCTAAGACAACGACTGAGGCAATGCAGGAAGTATCTGCAGGTGCTACTGATACCGCAGAACATGTGCAGAATCAGTTGGAACAGACACATGCAATTCAGGATAAGGTGGATGAAGTTGCAACAGCTGTGGAAGAAATCGGAAACAGCATGACACTTACACTGAAAGCGTTAGCGGAAGGCAAACAGGATATCGAGCACCTGGCATCGGAAGTTGAAGCTTCTGTTGATAATGGAACCGAGGTTACAGAAAAACTGGAAAATCTGAACCAGTATATGGATGAAATGAATTCCATTGTAGAACTGATTGGAGGAATTACGAACCAAACAAGTCTTCTTGCATTGAATGCGAGCATTGAAGCAGCCCGTGCCGGAGAGGCAGGAAGAGGATTTTCTGTCGTTGCAACAGAAATTTCCGGTATGGCAACGAGAACCAAAGAAGCAACCGTACATATTACAGAGTTGATCAGCAACGTGTCCAATGCAATCATGGAGGTGGTCGGTGTTGTCTCCAATATGATAGATGGAATTAACGAAGAGAAGACTGGTGCATCAAATGCAGAAGAAAGCTTTGAAAGTATCGAGGACAATACGCGGGCAATTCAGAAAAATGCAGATACTCTTTCAAGAAGCATTTCCGAGTTGCAGAATGCAAATAAGGAAATTATAGATTCCATTCAGACAATCTCAGCGATTTCCCAGCAGGTATCGGCGCACGCAGGCGAGACGATGCAGGCAGAGGAAGAAAATTTGAATGTAATGCAGGATGTAAGTGCAATTATGCAGAAGCTGGCAACACTGGCTGCCCATTCATAAAGGAAAATAAACAATAAAAGAAAGCTCTAATACTGTGACGAACTGCATAAATGGACTAAAAAATGCCATTTCATCACATAAAAGTGGTGAAATGGCATTTTTTTAGAAAAACAAGAACAAATAATCACACAAAATCTTGTAAAAGGTGAAGATGCTGTATATACTATGACAATCAAGATTACGGATAAGAAGCTTGTTGCATTAAAGAGCAGAAAGAATGTGTGAATTACTTACAGAAAAAATAGATGTTGCCAAAAATGTTGATTTAGAATTACTTAGAGCAAAAATTCCTGAAATTAAGCAAGTTATGTTTATGAGAGCGAATTAAATTCAATGTAAACTTACTTATATTTTTGCCGAATGTGGTATTGCGTTTAGAATAGTGCCTAATTTTAAGGGTGCACCAGTTCAAGGTTTTATAAAACCTATTGACAAGGTATTTTATTGAATATATAATTACCAATGGTAATTAACTAAGATAACTAAACTGTAAGGAGCGTCTACTGCGAATATGAACGAGGACAAGATAAAAAGAATGCTGGATGCCTGTTATCTGGCAAAGAGAATCAGGGAATTGCTTCCGGAGCTTCCGGAGGGAGTGACACCGGCGTACATCCAGTACATGGATGTCATTCACAAGCTTAAGAAAAAGAGCGAAAACGTAAAAGTATCGGACATCAGCGATTATTTGAAGCTTCCGAGGCCGGGAGTAACACGCACCGTAAAGGAGATGGAGAAAAAGGGATATCTCAGCAAATATGCGTCGAATGAGGATGGCAGGATAACTTACATCGCGATTACGGAAAAAGGCGAGGAGCTGTCGGAGAGATACGACAAAAACTATTACAGCCGGCTTTTGAAATATATGGATGATATTTCGGATGATGAAGCGGACTGTATGATTTCGACAATTGAGAAATTTTACAAGGTGATGAGCGAAAGGAGAGTTGAAATTGAGTAAGAGTGACTCAAAATCGGATTTTACACATGGAAGCATTTTAGGAAAATTATTGCCGTTTATGGTGCCAATCCTTGGAGCGTTGGTGCTTCAGGCGGCATACGGCGCGGTAGATCTTCTGGTTGTGGGAAGATTTGGAACGACATCGGGACTTTCGGCGGTATCAACGGGAAGTCAGGTGCTCAATCTGGTGACATTTGTGATAACGCAGTTTGCAATGGGTATCACAGTTCTGATAGCAAGATATATCGGTGAAAACAAAAAACAGCACATTGGTCCGCTGATCGGTGGTTCAACTATTATATATGCGATAATATCTGTGGTGTTGTTTGTCATCATGATAGGCTTTTCGCGCCAGATAGCAGTACTTATGCAGGCTCCACAGGAGGCAGTAGACCTGACCTCTGTATATGTGAGAATTTGTGGAGGCGGCATATTTTTCATAGTAGCGTACAATCTGCTTGCAGCAATTTTCAGGGGACTCGGAGACAGCAAATCGCCTCTGATTTTTGTAGCCGTTGCGTGTGTTGTAAATATAGTAGGAGATCTGGTTCTTGTTGCAGGATTTAAAATGGGTGCTGCCGGAGCTGCTATTGCAACAGTTGCAGCACAGGCGGTAAGTGTTGTTTTTGCGATAGTGCTTCTTGTCAAAAAGCAGCTTGTGAAGATAACCGGAGATGATTTTAAGGTAAATGAGCACTGTGTGAGAGCGTTAAAAGTGGGAGCTCCGCTTGCACTGCAGGAGTGCCTGACACAGATTTCGTTCCTCGCACTCTGTGCGTTTGTCAACAGACTCGGACTTACAGCTTCATCTGGATACGGTGTCGCATGTAAAATAGTCAATTTTGCAATGCTTGTGCCAAGCTCACTTATGCAGTCTATGGCATCGTTTGTATCACAAAATGTGGGCGCGGGCAAAGAAAAAAGAGCCAAAAAAGCCATGTTTACAGGTATGGGCGTAGGTCTTGTGGTCGGTTGTATGGTATTTTCATTTGTAATGTTTAAGGGAGATCTTCTGACCGGAATATTTACGACAGATACTGCCGTAATTCAGAAAGGCTATGATTATTTAAGGGGATTTGCGCTGGAATCAATTGTGACAGCATTTTTATTTAGTATGATCGGTTACTTTAACGGTCATGATAAGACGGTCTGGGTTATGATTCAGGGACTTGTGCAGACGCTTCTGGTGAGACTTCCGCTGGCGTATTACATGAGTATCCAGCTGGACGCAAGCCTTACAAAGATAGGACTTGCGGCTCCAGTGGCAACTATTTTTGGAATTGTGCTTAATGTGATTTTCTATTTGTGGATGAATCGAAAAAATGTAAGTGTAGACGAAGAATAATATTTTCTGGCTAAATACATTGATAAAATCGTACAAAATAAGTATAATAATAGTACGAAGAAAGGAAGTGGTGATATGTCAATTACAGCAACTGAATTGAAAAATAATCTTGGAAAATATTTATTATTATCTGCAAAAGAAGATATTTTTATCACAAAGAATGGAAAAATAGTGGCAAAACTGACAAATCCACATCAGGACAGAGTAGAAGTAGCAAAATCCCTGTTTGGAATCTTACCAAAGGATGCAGACCTGAATGAAGCAAAAGAAGAAAGGCTTGGTGCAAAATAGATGAGGATTCTTGCAGATACAAATGTGATAATAGATGCTCTGACTTCAAGAGAGCCATGGAATAAAAGTGCAGAAGAAATATTTCTTATGGCAGCAAATCATACAATCGAAATGTACATTACTGCAAGTTCAGCAACAGACATCTATTATCTTATAAGGAAACATTTGCATAACACAGAAGCCGCAAAGATGATAATGGGAAAGCTTTATTCATTGACTGGAATATTAGAGGTTACTGCGGATGACTGCATGGATGCACTTGCATCTGCAATCAGTGACTATGAGGATGCAGTTGTTGAAAAGGGGGCATCCAGAAAAGATATGGATTATATTGTCACAAGAAATATAAAAGATTATCAGGCAGGTGGAACAAAGATAATTCTGCCAGATGATTTTGTGAAACTTGTTGAAGAGGAATAATTTTTACCACTTTAGAATCTTTTAGTGTCTATTGAAAAATACCACGAATAATATACAATATTTGGGACAAAAAGAGGCGGTCAAAGTAGCAAATGGATATAAGTAATGTTGTTGTAATGTCATATAATGTTTCGAATCCTCATTTTACTTTAATTAGATGGAAATGCCTGTGTATTTCCGTATATAATGTGTTAGTAATGTTATTGTAATGTTTAGTAATGTTTGATATAGTTATGTTAAGGACATTGTTAATGGAGGAGATTCATGAAAATCAGAGAGCTATATCCAGATGTTATTACAGAAGATACAAGTTATGAATATAAAGCGGTGTTAAATCCGGATAGTCCGATTAAATGGGCAAAAACTCTTATTGGATATGCAAATGATAAGGGCGGAACCTTATTTGTAGGGGTATCAAACGACGGTGAAGCCTTTGGAATTGACCTTGAAGAAGTTGATAAAACAAAACTGCTAATTTCAAGGATTAATGACAGACATATTTTCCCACATATTAAGATTTCATTCATGGTTACTGCCTAAAGATTACAATGCATATCCAGCTGGTTCAATACCCTCTATCAGAAGAAATGCTATCATAGCAGCTTGCCTGGATGTGGCAAATCTGATGGAGAGAGGTGGAACCGGTTTTCAAACCATGATTGAATCCTACAAAGCCTGTCCTGATGAAATTCAACCGGTAGTATCTATATATCCGGGATTCTTGAATTTGAAATTATTCGACAGATTATATAGGGATGAAGTTATAGAACTTGATTTGGAAGGACTTACTGATGGAGAAAAAGTTCTGGCTATTCTTAAGATGGAAGGACCAAAGCCAATTAAGGAACTGCAGATGTCTCTTAACTACCGAAGCAGAAGCCAATTCCTAAATGAGGTTATAAATCCTCCTATGAAATCAGGGGAGATATATAGGGATGGTAAGCCAAAATCACCAACAGCACTTATTAAAATCAAAAGATAAAATATCATTTGGTCAAAAACTTATCGACATCCTACCTGACTTTGAGAGTTGAAGTGAAAAAATGGTGCTAGGCCACCGGTTTAAAACCGATGACTTAGCATTTTTTTAATATCGCTTTCAGATAAAAAATAGTTTGTCAGAGGCAGATTTGTCAATTCTGCCAGGCCATTTATAAACGAAGTATCGCGAGTTAGATTTATATATTTTCTTGATGAGATTTCTGCATTTTTATAATACAAGAGAACCTGGGTAAATCCAGAAAGTAGTCTGCTTTTCAGAGATAGTGTTTGTTCGTTTCAGACCTGTTTTCTATGTCTCTTCCGGTATTGCAAAGGGGTAATTCCATATGCCATATGGAAGATTTTTATATAATAGGACTGATTGCTGTATCCGATCAGTTCACAGAGCTCTGATAAACTCAGAGTAGTATTTGTGAGCAGTTCGCAAGACTTCTGAAGACGGATATTCTGAAGCATCTGCGAGAAGGACTGCCGGAAACTTTTAGATATGAATCGGCTCAGGTAAGATTCCGAAAAATGAAAATGACTTGCCAGTGAACTGAGGGTAACGGTTCGGTAGTTACTTGACAAGTAAGCTCGAATTTCCCAGATTTTATCCTGTGAAAACTCGGAAGCATCATAGATGTTTTCCTCTGTGGAGTGATCAGCCAGATAATAAAGGAAGGATTGGACCAAATGATTACTAATCCTACCGGAATCGGTGGTGCCTGTTTTCTGTTGATGGCAGATCATCAACAGAAGCTCCAGTGAAAATGGATCAAGGGCTCCCTGAAAAATCAGGGAGTCCTTTCTGCGTCCTGCCAGTGCACCCCGGAAATAGCGTGATATTGGGAGGGAACCGGACAGGATATCCTGGAAGGCTTCTTCAAATGTACTTCTACGGATACCTACATTAACGATGGTACTGTCTCCGTCTACCCGCAGACCGTGAACGGTATTGGCTGGTACGAGAATCATGTCGCCGTCGATCATGGAGAATGTGCCTGTTTCACCTGTATATTCCGCACTCCCGTGAAGGACACATTGAATTTCAAAATAATTATGGGAATGTTCAAAGCTTTCAAAATAGCGCGTTGACTTGGTTATGGACACATCACTTTCTTCATTAAAAAAAGGAGATTCCTGTTTCAGAGTGGCATTTGCAAGTTCTGCTATATTATCGGAATATTGTGTAGAATCATCCATATAAGCCAATAATCCTCCAAGTTGGACAAACTGCTTTATCATAGATCGGGTAACGGTTTGTCTGGAGAGATAGTTTCCTGTTTCCAGATAATACTTTTTGCCAATCAGGTCAATTTCTGATAAAGAATGAAGTTCTTCAAGCTCCTGTTCAAACATATTTCCTCCTGATGAAAACTGTTATTCAAATCGCTATCTTTATTATAAGAGCAAATATCAAAAAAACAATATAATAATGTCATTTTATACTATATATTTTCTGAATATCAGCAGATATACTAAAAATATATCAAAAAGGAGGTATTTCTTATGAAGAAACACAAAATCGGATGGCAGACTACAAAGAAAGAGAGACTGTCATACTACTTATTTTTTTCGGGACAACTGATATTTAATACTATCGTAATGTCCTTTGTGTTAGTGTTGCTGTTGAACATCGGGATGAATGAGATTTTGGCAGGAACAATTATTCTTGCCCCGAAGATTTGGGATGCAGTTAATGATACGTTGTTTGGATTTGTTGTAGACAGGGTTCATTTGAAGGGAGGCCGTTTCCTTCCTTGGATTAAGCTGTCTGCAATAATTATGCCGATTGCAACTATCTTTTTGTTCTCTGTCCCTGACTCCATGGGGGTGACAGGTAAGTGTGTCTGGGTTATTGTCGGATATATTCTTTGGGATACAGGATATACCATCAGTGATACTCCGATTTATGCATTGAGTACATCTATGACCAATAATATGGATGAACGTACCACAATTCTTTCATTTCGTGGAATTACAGGAGCCATCGGCGGTTTGCTTGCATCCATAATTATTCCTTTATTATATGGAAGCAACGGCGTAAACCTTGGGTGGCCCGTTACTGCAATAGTTATCAGTGTGATTGGCTTTGTATGCATGCTGCCGGTTGGATTTTGTGCAAAAGAACGATTTCATGAGGAGCAGGCTGAGGAAGCAACCTTTAAAGAACTATTTTCTGCGTTGTTGCATAATAAAAATCTGTTTATCATTATTGTTGTCCGCTTCCTGTTTTTACTGACATTTACCATGGAAGTACTGAACCCGATTTTTGCACAGTATGTTATGGGAAATGAAGCAATTGCTTCTGTTCTGGCAATGTTGATTTCTTTGCCGACTATATTGCTGGCGGTATTACTTCCGACCCTCACCCGTCATTTTGACAAAACACGGTTATTATTATTCTGTATGGTATTGTACGCAGTAACTTCAGTCATTCAGTATTTTGTGGGATATGAAAATATGCCCATGTTCCTGGCGTTTACAATGATTCGTGCAATCGGATATGGAGGTGTTACATCATTGATGTTTATGTTTGTTCCAGATTGCATTGAATATGGTCAGTATACGACAGGACGGCGGAATGCAGGAACCTCATTCAGCTTACAGACCTTTGTTTGCAAGCTGAATTCGGCAATCATTTCGACAGTTACGGCGTATGTGATATCTGTAATGGGATTCTCTGCTGCTGATGTGACATCGGCTGGACAAAGAGGTGTCTGGTTTACTTATACGGTTTTTGCATCTGTTGGTGCATTTATCGCAATCCCTATTATGGCAAAATGTTACAAGCTGAGAGATAAGGATGTTGCAATTATGATTGCATGCAATAATGGTGACATTACCAAAGATAAAGCTGAAGAATGTATAAATGGAAAGGAAAAATAACGTGAAGGAAATAGTAATTAATACACCCTGTGGACAGGTAAAGGGAATATCAAAGGATAAAGTAAATATGTTTTTGGGGATACGGTATGGGACAGCAGAGCGCTTTGAGTATGCACAGGAGGTGACGCACTGGGACGGAGTGTATCCGGCGGTTCATTTCGGTTCAGCACCGCTTCAGATAAGAGCGTATGAAAAATACCGTAAGTCGGATGACCACTATGAACATGAGTTTATGGAAGGAGTATCAGCAGCTTATTCGGAAGATTGTCTGTTTCTAAATATCTGGACACCTGAGCATGCACTACATTGCCCAGTACTGGTAGTGCTATATGGCGGAGGCAATATGACCGGTCAGGCAGATGAAAAAGAATTTGACGGTACAGCATTTGCCAGGCGTGGAATTGTGGTTGTAACACTTAATTATCGGGTCAATGTGTTCGGTCTGATGGCTATTCCAGAGCTGACTAAGGACGATGGAAGGTGCGGCAACTATATTTATTATGATCAGCATACAGCATTTGAGTTCATCCGGCATAATATTTCAGCCTTTGGTGGAAATCCAGAAAATATGACATTGATTGGACAGTCTGCGGGTGCTGCGAGCTGTGAAACGCAGATTAAGAGTCCACTAAATAAAGGTTATTTTAAAAATGCGATTATCCAAAGCAGTGCAGGCTTTGTTACCGCGATGAAGGCGAAAGACAATCACCGGAAAATATTTGAGCTATGGAATAAGGTATATGCAGCTACCGGTTGCAATAGTGTGCGCGAGCTAAAAGAACTGCCTGCGGCGACGCTTTTTGACGCTTTTATGAGGACAGCCGGACAGGATCAGTTAAGCTATTCCAGCGTGCTTTATGATGAAAACTTTACAGGATCTTTTAAAAATAAGCCGATAGATACCAATATCATTTGTGGTATAACCTCCGAAGATGTCATGCCACTGGTTCTTTATCTGATGATGAAGCTCCTCGCCAGAAAACAGAAGCATACGGCTCCTGTATACAGTTACTACTTCTGCCGGCAGCTTCCCGGTGATCAGAAGGGAGCCTGGCATTCGGCAGATTTATGGTATACATATGGTTCTCTTTCCAGATGCTGGAGACCTTTTCGAAAAGAGGATTATGAATTATCGGATAAAATGATGGATTATTTTGAAAGTTTTATTCGGACGGGGAATCCTAATGGTAAGGGGAGAGCGGAATGGCCATCATGTAATATGGCAGAGCGGAGCTATATGTTTTTTGACATTGGAGATTGCAAGGCAAAAAAGGCTCCTGTATGGAAGATTATTCAGAGTACCTTGTTTCGAAAAAGGGTATCGACTGGTTTTTAGGAAGCTTTTTAAGAAGCTGGTAACACGGTTCTAAGCAAATTATGGTCAAAAAATCATTGGAACGGAATGGCTGAACCGAGACTATGAAGAAAAGTCTGTAAATTAGATTCTTCTATGATAAAGATGGGCGAAAGGCTTGAAAAATCAGCTTTTCGCCCTTTGTTTATATATAACAGTTACTAAAACGCATATCAAGAGCAGGCGGTTCTGCAGCCTGTTTTGCGATGGATATGAGCCTTGAAGAATTGGAGAATTGTAATCCTTAGATTTTACAAGAAAAATCTTTCCAGTTTTGTTTTAAAAAATTGAATTAATGGACCGTTGAAGCAGGCATTTATAATTGTACCAATTCCTACTACCGACCAGATACCTGCCCCAGATGCAATGGCAAATATGATTCCGATAATCACAACAACAATATCTGAAAGAACCCTTGCTTTATGGAATGGAATTTTCTGGTGTGTCAGTTTCTCGATTATAATTGCGACGCTGTCATATGGAGCGATTCCCATATTTGCGACCATATATAATGCCACTCCCATAGATGCCATCAGCTGAGCAAGCAGCAGTGCAATGATACGCAGTGGCAGATTCATCTGAATCTGCACTACATCATTCGCTACATAACAAATAAAGTCTGCAATGTATCCGACAAATACCATATTGATAATGGTACCCGCACCAATGCAGGATCTTGCCTGAAAGAATACAACTACAAGAATGATCGCATTGATAAGTAGCTGCCACGTTCCAAAACTCCATCCGATAAACCCGCTGATTCCAAGATTCATCGCACTGAACGGATCCACGCCAAATTGTGAAAGACGTAAGAAAGATACACATAATCCTATGAACAATATTCCCAGTACCATTCCGATGATTCTTTTTGTCTTCGTCATTTTCTATCTTACCTCCTGAACTTTTTTGCCTTTCAGCATATATATTCTAGATTCAAAATCGGTACAAGGAGTCACATTCCCTGGCACTTCACCAGCTGTCACATCGGATGTGATCAATCCATAATTCATCAATTCGTCTCCGTAATTTTCTGTATGGTTCCATACATTTTCATAAATCATATCAGGGTTCAATCCCTGTAATCTGACACGGCTATACGGCTGATTCACTCCATTTAAAATACGATAGTAGCCTACGATTGCAAGCGTGCGGTCTTCATTTGTCACCATCCATACCGTCTCATTTCCTTCGAATGGACTTTTCAGACGATAAAATGTTCCAAACTGTAACACTTCCCGGTATTCTTTCATAAATGTGATCTGTTCTTTTACTTCTTTGATTTCTTCTTCTGTCAATTTGTTGAGATCCAGTTCGTATCCAAAAGTTCCAAAGTATGCTACATTCGCTCTTGTATGTAATGGGGTATTGCGAAATACCTGGTGATTCGGGACAACAGACACATGGCTTCCCATACTGCTGAGCGGATAACACATAGAAGTTCCATACTGAATCTTCAGACGCTCAATTGCATCCGAATCATCACTTGTCCATCCCTGTGGTGCATAATACAGCATTCCAGGGTCAAATCTTCCGCCACCGCTGGCGCAGGATTCGAATAATACTTCTGGAAACTCATTTGTCAAACGTTCATACAGATCATATACACCTAAAATATAACGATGGAACACTTCTCCCTGTCTGTCTGAAGGAAGTTTGCTGCTGTAGCATTCTGTAATACTTCGGTTCATATCCCATTTAATATATGAGATTTTCGACTCCGATAATAACTTTGCCATCATTCCGTAAATATGATCTACTACTTCTTTTCTTGAAAAATCGAGTACATACTGGTATCTGCCGTGTGATGTATTTCTTCCTGGTGTCTGTAAGATCCAGTCTGGATGTGCTCGATAAAGATCAGAGTCTTTATTTACCATCTCCGGCTCAAACCAAAGACCGAATTTTAATCCCAGTGCTTCAATTCTTTCTGACAGGCCCTTGATGCCATTTGGCAGAAGCTCTTCATTTGCCACCCAATCACCAAGACCGGCTCTGTCATTTCTTCTTGCGCCAAACCATCCGTCATCTAAGACAAACAGTTCTACTCCACATTCTTTTGCTTTCCTTGCAATCTCTACAAGGCGATCTTCTGTAAAGTCAAAATAAGTTGCTTCCCAGTTGTTGTTTAAAATAGGTCTTGCCTTATCACGCCAGTATCCTCTTGCGAGTCTCTTAGCATACAGCTTCTGGAATGTCTGACTCATGCCATTTAATCCATTTTCACTGTAAACCAGAACTGCTTCCGGTGTCTGAAAGCTTTCTCCCGGTTCTAATTTCCAATCGAATCCTTCCGGATTGATCCCGGCTGTAATTCGTGTCACATCATGTGTATCTACTTCTGCCTGCATACGGAAATTTCCACTGTATACAAGGCTTATTCCAATTGCTTCTCCTGCATTTTCATCTGTGTTGTGACGTTTTAAAGCTATGAACGGATTATGTTCGTGAGAAGAATTTCCGCGCATGCTGTCGATAGCTGTTATGCCTTGCTCCAATGTTCGATTCTTAATATAGCGCTCTCTGGACCATGCACCGGACAACTGCATCCATTCATAATCCTTATCCGGAAGATCCAGGCTTAAGCTCATCATATTTAATACATGCAGATTTTTCTCACCGGCATTTTCAATATAAGCACTTCTTGCAATTGCAGTATATTCATCAAAAATCGTATATAAAAGCGCCAGTTTTGCACCAGTCAAAGCGTCTTTCAGGAAGATGCGCAATGTCTGCGCTTCCTCCTCGGATTCTGTGTAAGTTGCCGGCAATCCGGAGAGCTTCGGTTTTCCGTCAATAATCTCATAACTGTCATATTGGAACTCACTGATCCTGCTGCCATTTTCCTGCAACAATTCAATTGCCGGATGTCTGTAGTCCGTCGTACCGTAAACAGGATATTCCTGTCGGATATGTTCCAATGAAAAAGTACGATCCCATTCATATATATATGATGTCATTGGGCGTCCACATTTTTCAACCAGATAAGAAAAATCTGCTTTATCATGAAGTCGTTTTCCAAAATATAATTGTCCCAGATGTCCATTTTCTAATACACATAAGATATAACTGATTTTTTCATTGTATAAATGAAAAGTTTTCGTTTCCTTGTGAAAAATAATCTGTCTCATATACTACCTCTTTTACAATTGAATTGTTGTCTCTTAAGCTGTGTGCTTTTTCGCATGCATTTCATTTACTTTTCTTGTGATTTCTTCCATCTTCTCACCTTTTAAAGTGTAGTATTTTTTGTAAATACCAAAGCTGGCAAATGCAAGAATAATTGGAATTACAATCATTAACACGCGAATACCCATTACGGTTGCTGCGCTCTGAGTTACCGCTTTTGCGTTGTATCCTACAATCTGAAGACCAATTCCTGTTAATCCACCTGCTACTGCCGTAGCTGCCTTCATAAGAAATGTCTGTGCAGAGCATGTTACGCTTTCATTTCGTACACCAAATTTTACTTCTCCATAGTCGATAACGTCTGCCATACAGCATGTTGTTACTCCAAGTGAAAGACCTGATCCGAAGAAAAGCAGTGCACAACATACAACAACTAATACATTACTCTGTGGTGCTACATATCCTGCTGCACCGAGCAGTACAAATCCAGCAATTGGAAGTCCACATGCAAATGCGTATACCTTTTCACGGCTAATTTTTGCTGCGATTTTTGGGAAGCATAAAAGTCCTGCCATCTCAGCAATAATTGCAAATCCAAAGATAGAATACAGATATTCATCGTGGCATACACATTTGAAATAATACACAGCAAAGCTTTTTGCAATTTGTGTACAAAGGTTAAATGTCAAAAGTAATCCGATAAATGCAAGCAACTGATCATTTTTTACAATTACATGAAATGCCTGTTTCAGACTTGTCTTTTCTGCTGATATACCTACTGTTGATTCCTCTTTTACATTAAATACAGTAATTCCGATTGTAACGATGAAAATAACTGCGATAATAATTGCAAAAAGTGTATATCCTTTTTCTGCGTAGAGATTGCTCTCGCCTGCTGCTTTATTCAGGTAATTGATAATATAAAGTCCAAATGTTGCTACTGAAAATCCTGCAAGACTTGCGAAAAATCTTGGAATTACGGAAACTTTCTCACGTTCACGCGGGTCATTTGTCAGGTTAGGAAGCCATGACCAGTAAGGTACATCCATTATCGTATAAGTCATTCCATATAAAATGTACATAACAGATACATATACGTATAATGCTGTTCCTGACAGATTAAAGCTGTGGAATAATAAAACAAATACAACTGAGTTTACCAATGTTCCGATTACAAGCCAGATTCTGAATTTACCAAAACGTGTATGTGTATTGTCAACGATCATTCCCATCATCGGGTCATTGATCGCATCCCATATTCTTGCTACCAAAAACAGTACGCCGACAAATGCCGGTGCCAGATACAAAGTATCTGTAAAATAAAGCATTAAAAATGCTCCTACTAAATTGCAAATCGCATCTTTGCCGATTGCTCCAATTCCAAAACATAATTTTTCTCTTGTAGACGCATATTTATATTGCGGATTTTTCTGAGTATCTTTTTGATTTTCCATGATTCTCCTCCTCTAATACTCCTTTGTTTATTTGATATCTGAGTGAAGAAACCTGTGCACTTGTTCCTTATATTTGTTGATACTAGTATAGCGTACAAAAAAAGACATCCGTTATACCTTTTTGTTAAGTATTATATCTCAAATGTTAGGTATCAGATGTCTTTTTCAACATTTCGTCTATTCTTTTTCGCCTTCTCCTACATAAATTTTTTTATGTTTCTTGTATTCTTTCAGTTCGTTTTGTACACTGATCAATCGTTCTCGGGCAACCTTTCTGTTATCATTACGGTATTGGGTCGGCGTCATTCCAATTTTCTGTTTAAATACTTTTCCGAAAGCAAGTGAATTGCGATAACCACAAGAAACTGCGATTTCCTCCACAGAGAGATCTGTAAGTGTGAGCTGCTCCTTTCCTCTGGAAATTCGAAATTCCGTCAAAAAATCCTTCGGCGAGATTCCAAGATTGTTCTTAAATATTGTATATAAATAACTTCGGTTAATTGCCAGATAATCAGCTATATCTTCCACTGTGATTTTCTTTGAATAGCAATTCTTTATATAGGCAATTGCTTCCTGTACATGTATACTTTCTTTTGTATCATCCACATATTGCTGAATTTCAATCCCGCGAGCCAGCACGGAGAAAAACTGATACAATTTTCCCTGGAGATAGTAAAGATTTTCCACAGTTGAATGCGTATGCTGAAGCATTTCAAATACAATTTTTTCCAGCTCTTTTCCATATTCACATTCGCACGTAAGCTGACGACTGTTCAATCCAAGATCTCTGACAAATCTCTGTGCTTCCGTACCACCAAATCCTACCCAAAGGTAAGACCATGGCTCCTTTTTATCTGCCTGATAAAAGGTAAGGCTTTCCGGTTCAATCAGAAAGGCCTGACCTTCTTTCAGCTGATACTTCGTTTCACCTACCTGATAGATACCTTTGCCCTTCATTACATAATGCAAAATATAATTGGGTCTTGCGGCCGGTCCATAGCTATGTAATGGCTTGCATTCTGCAAATCCGCAGAAACACAAATGAAAATCTTTAAACTTTGGTTTTAATAGTTGTAATACGTAAGAATCTTCCATAATCTGTATCCTCTCTTAATCCTGCTTACGTGCTCTTCATGTTTGGTTTAATGGTTCTTTTTCCTGCCAGACACAGAAAATCTGCAAGTCTTCCGGGAAAACCTTTATCTAAGAAAAAAATACAATATTAACATGAATATCATGA
>OGKE01000441.1_pt1 | contig 41768 bp, 35 predicted proteins | sample 1572341 | NCBI WGS metagenome assembly OGKE01 (sample SAMEA2582091, study PRJEB24529) | metagenome | biome: Human gut stool | place: China | collected 2011
AAAAGTTACAATCCAACGATTAAAAAATGGTTATATGCTAACTGTTCGCACCGGTGAGAACACCGTAATTACATCTTTTCGGTTAATCACTGAACGACAAGATTTTTCAAGCGTTCGCACCGGTGAGAACACCGTTCGCGCGTGCGAGAATTCAGGCAGAAAAATTAAGAAAGTGGAAAAAAAGGATTTTGATTCATTGTTTCCGCGCTCAAATAACTAAAGACTAGACGACAACTTTTGAGATCAAGTCTTGGTCAAATGCTAGGGTCCTTCCACTCGACTGCTGAGAAAATGATCGCACTACTTGAGCTTTCAGAGCTAACTTAGATTTTTTTAAGAAAAGAGGTTTAAATTACGGACGAGGTCGTCCTCGTCCGTCTCCCTCAAAAGGAACTGTTAAGTTAAATTGAGCAATTAAGCAAAAGTTTTTGCCAGCTCTAATGCACGAGCGACTGCTTGGTCCATGTTGTAATACTTGTAATCTCCTAGTCTTCCTAAGAAAGTGACATTTTTGTAATTCTTAGCTTCTTCTAGGTATCTTTCGTATAAGCATTTATTTTTTTCGTTGATGATCGGATAGTATCTTTCGTTCTTTCCTAGAACAAAGGCTTCAGGATACTCATAGGAGACGACCGTATTCTGAGATTGAGTATCTAAGAAGTACTTATACTCTCCAATTCTCGTGAAGTCGTAGTTATTAGGATAATTAACTACGGAGTTGGATTGGAAATGAGGTCGATTGAAGGTTAGGAAATCAAATCTCAAGCTTCGGTACGGCAGCTGGCCAAACCTATAGTCGAAGAATTCATCGATCGCGCCGGAAAAGAAACAATGGTCGTATTCATCCAACATGCTTTTATCGAATTCGGTGTTCAAACGGACCTCAATGTTGGGATGATCAACCATCTTCTCAAACATTCGGGTATAGCCTTCCAAGGGGATACCTTGATATTTTGCTTGGAAATAACGGTTATCTCTTCCAACGAAAACGGGAACTCGTCCTGTCACCAAAGGATCTAAATCTTCCGGACGGACGTCCCATTGCTTTTCTGTGTAATGGAGGAAAATTTTTTCGTAAACGTATTCACCTAGGAACTGAAGGTCAGGATTTTTGCTCTCGCGAAGCTTGAGAATCGGGACTTTTTTGTTGAATTCAAATTCAGACAAAAGAGCCGTGATCATCCGCTCAGCCATTACTTTAGGAAAAAGCTGCTCAATTGAATTGAAGTTAAAGGGAACGGGGACGAGCTGACCGTCCACCAAAGCTTTTACTTCATGCTGATATGGATACCACTGTGTAAACTTAGAAAGGAATCTCCAGACTTCGGCGTCATCCGTATGGAAGATGTGGGTGCCATAAGCATGAATGTCTATGGAGTTTTCTTCAAAGTAGTCAAAACAGTTTCCGCCGATATGGTCTTTTCTATCAAGAATTGAAACAGAGTACCCTTTTTTAGCAAACCATCTTGCTAATGTTAAGTTTGATATACCAGCGCCAATTAAAAGGATTTTCAATTTCTCCTCACGATATTGCAATTTAAAATTTTAATTGTATAGAAAGGATCAAATTTTAATATTAAGATCCACATTTGTTTTATTGTCCTTTCTAAGATGGACCGGCTTTTTTGTTCAACCTTCGGTGGGTTGAATTTGAGAGAGAATCGTTTAATCCCAATGAAATCTAGTTTTTCGTTTAGAGGAGCTATGATTGAACAATTTTTCCATATTATTAGAGACAAACCAAACCTCAAGTTTGAGTTCCATTAGACGGTCATTCTATGTTGTCGCGTAAAGGAAGCAGTATTCGTGATTAGATTTAATACCCCCACCAGGGCGCAGAGTTTAGTAGAGATTCATAAGAAGTCAATGAATTCTCAATAAGTGTTACGCGAAAGCTTAGAATGATCACTTGTGGGGTACTTGAATTTGTCGTTTGATCTCAAAACACAGATAGGAAGAAAATTACCTATCTTAACTCTATGCCTACGATCGATAAGAACTCTACCCCCTAATTCATATTTTCTTAGATATGAAAAATTGATTAGTTTACAAAAATATTCTGCAAATAAGCGATTTAAACCTAATAAAAAAAGGGTAAGATTTAGTTAATATACACATACCTAGAGGGGTATCGATTAACTGAAGTACTCTATATTTTATACCTAAATTAATACCTTTATTAGACGAAATTTTCATCATTCCGCAATATAGAGACCTTAATTCAGAATTATCTAGACTTTTTTTGGGGTTCAAGATGTTAATTAAGCACAAGGTCCGGTAATAAGAAATTAACCAAGACTTTATGGCAGATTCTAAGTAAGATCTAGCCCAGTTTTTAAAAAAAACTACTCTGTCTTTCCTTAATTTTAATTGAAGCAATTCTTTATCAATTGACTTAGATGATATAAGAGAATTACAATGCCTCCTATAAAAATACAAATAATCTGCCATGTAATAAAAAGAAGTAGCATTATTCATCAAATTAGGCATAATTAGAAAATCTTCGAATAATACAACATTGTCAGCGAACTTTAAATTATTATATACAGATCTGTTAATAATTTTATTCCAAAGTTGACTTGGGAACGTCCATTCTTCCGCTAGACCTTTAAAAATATATTCCTTAGAGACAAAACCTTCTGAAAAAGGTGATTTGGATTCAATAAACTTATTATTAGGAAAAACAGAAATGTAGTTAAATATCAGTACATCTATTTTTAATTTAATAAATTTATTCTTTGCTGATTCTAATAGATTCTTGTTTATATAATCGTCAGGATCAACCCATACTATATAATTACCTCGACTTTTACTCAGCAAAAAATTCCTTACGCTTGAAACACCTCGGTGAGGTACTTTAAAGAAAAAAAATCTTGAATCACCCGAAATAATTTTTTTTGCTATTTCTAAGCCTTCATCATCAGAGGAATCATCACAGATGATACATTCAAAATCTTTCTCAGACTGATTCAGTATCGATTCAATGCAATCCTTAACATAGGACTCATTGTTAAACAAAGGAATTAGGATGGAAAAAAAAGGTGTATTCGTCATCAAGCGAATTTAACTAAGGCTCTAAAGACTAAACTAGTTCAAGGAAAGAAAATTTAAAAATAATAATTTTTATTAATCTAAAAATAAGCTGCACACACTTCTTCAGCAGGTCCGTCCATCTTGATAGAACCATGCTCTAACCACAAAACACGAGTACAACAACGTTCGATTAATTCTTTACTGTGGCTAGCTATTACTAAAATATTACTCCTTTCAATTAACTCGTTTAATCTCCTTTCTGCTTTTTGTTGAAAGGACTTATCTCCAACAGACAACCATTCATCCATGAGCAAAATGCTGGGATTTATCATTGTGGACACAGCAAAGGCTAATCTCAAATGCATACCCGTCGAATAAGTTCTTACAGGAAGTTTTATGAAATCCCCTAATTCAGAAAACTCAATGATTGAATCTAATTCCTGGAGCACCTTTTTTTTAGGTATACCTAAAAGTGCGGCTCTTAAAAAGATATTTTCTATTCCGGTTGCTTCTCCATCAATGCCCAAAGAAATATCAATTAATGAACCAATATCTCCGTCAATGACGATTGAGCCACTTGTTGGAGTGTAGACACGGCTTAGTACGCGCAACAACGTACTCTTACCTGCACCATTATGCCCAATCAATCCAATCCTTTCCCTTGGAGAAACAGAGAAAGAAATTCTATCCAGTGTTCTAACGACAGTTTTTCCAGATTCAGTTAAGCCTATTTTACCCCCGGTCGCTATTCCCATTACAGTTTTCTTCAAAGACCTTCCTTGAGAATTAAAAATAGGAATGTCAACGCAGACATTGTTTAACGATATAAAAGCCATTTTTTATAACCAATATGCGATTCTCGCTCTATATTTATTGAAAGCAATGATGGCGAGCAGCCAACCGAAAACAGCAAGCCCTCCTGAAACAGCCCAATTTAAGTAGCTTGGAGCAACTCCTAAAATTGGATCGCGAATAACTTCTATTAAATGATAAAAAGGATTGGGATCCAAGAGCATTACACTTGCTCTAGCCGGCAAAAGTTTAGGCATCCAAATAATAGGAGTTACGTAAAAAGCAACCTGGAGTAAACTTGATACAATTTGAGTCAAATCTCTAAATCGAGTACAAATAATTCCTAGAACCAACGAAATCCAAAGCAAATTAATAACCAAGAGAGCAAAACCAGGAAATATATATAAGAAGTTTAAATTAATTCCTTTATCTAGACACAAAAAAACAACCGGAAGAATAATCAAATTATGAAAAAATATAATCACATTTCTTGTTAGCATCCTTACAATGTGAGAAAACAAAGGAACATCTAACTGTTTGATGATATTTTCAGAGGAGCTAAAGGAACTTGTAGAATCAATTAAAACACTCGATATAAACCCCCAGATAATCAAGCCAGAAGCCAGAAAAGGTAAGAATTCTTCCATGGGAGATTTGAAAAGCTTACCAAAAATCAAACCGATGCAACCTATCATTACACCGGTGGAAATTGTAATCCAAAATGGACCTAGTGTAGAACGTCTGTAGCGCTGCCTAATATCTGAATTAGCCAAATATATTGGTAAATTTATATTTTTAATAGATCGACAGATATCTTTATAACCTTCATTTATTTTGTTATCTTTTATCATTTTATTAATACTTTTTAAATTTTTGTTCCAGTCCTTTTTTTATAACATAAAATCTTATCAAATTGTTTAATTTTAAAAGAGCAAGAATAGTCAACGCTTTCCTTTTTTTCCCTTTAATACTTCTTTGAAGCAATGATTTCAATAAATAACTTCTAATTTCTTTCCTTTGTTCACCATTTAATCTTCCATCAACGGAATCTAAGCATAAGCAGCGACTAAGACTAAAAAATGTCTTATCCCTTGTTAACATCAACAATCTTTGATTGTTGCCCTTTCTTTCTAATATTTCTTCATTTTTCTTGAAAGCAGACCACAAATCGAAATATGAAAGAGAATCCATATTTTTAGTGATTGAATTATCATTAACGCAGTTGTAGAAATACAAAGGTTTTTGAAGTACTCTGATTTCTTTAAATTTCCAGAAAAGCTCTGGGAAAGCGAAAAAATCCTCGAACTTTTTTCCTTTCGGAAATAAATCTACAGGAACCTTGTTTCTTCGTATATATTTATTCCAAGGAAAGCTCTGAATTTCATCTGCACACAATAATTCCTTTACCTCAGATCCTGAACATCGGGGCAATATAACTGGAAAAGTGTTTCCTTTTTCTATTCTAAAGTAGCTCAATATTACAGCATCTACACCATTTTCTAAATGTTTGTGGACCTCTTTAAGTGTGTTTTCAGGCAAATAATCATCAGAGTCTAAAAAGCCAACAACCTCTCCTCGGGATTGTAACAAGCCTATATTTCGCGACTCTGCTGGCCCTTTGTTATTTTTATTACGTATTACCTTAATCCTTTTATCAACCTTAGACACTTCTTCGGCTATTTCCCCAGACTTATCCGGAGAACAATCATCCACTATTATCAGTTCAAAATCGGCATAAGTTTGCTTGCGAACGGATTCTATCGCCTTTCTTAACGTTTCTTCAACTCTGAAGGCCGGCATTACTATTGAAAAAAAAGGCATATCAGTCTCCTAAGGTTAAATCTCTAATATAAGTTCGAGCCTTATCAGTCATGTCCCTCTTAACTCTCTTAACCCCATAAATTCCTGACTTATCAGGATAAGGACACCAAATAGAGCTACCATCGTCAAAGTAAAGATCTTTAAACTTCGATTTACGTATTTGATCAACTCTATTTGGTGTCATAGAGAAAATTCCAGCCTTTACCAAAAAGTTATAGAACTCTCTTTTCGCAAAATTTTTACCCCTGGGTAGCCTCCAATATTTATCAATTAACTTCCAAACTTTCCAACTATGATAATCTATATCATGTAACTCTGAATATATGTACGGAGACGCTTCTGGCTTCAAACCCAAAGTGTAAGCAATCGATGGAAATATAATCTCTTCTCTTGGATACCAGACAGAATTATCTTCTAAGATTGCTGATCTCTCTATGATATTTTTTATTTCTAAAAATGAATTTAATTCATAGCAAGAGCCTTCAATTTGGCCACCAAATAATTTATCTTTTAATCCAAGATGCTTCAATAAGAAAATTAGCTTCTTATCTTTAAACGCTTCTCTCATGGGCCACCATAGGTTAGGCGTTTCATACTCCCTTAAGTGAAAAATATTGCCCTTCTTTTTAATCCAAAAGTCAAGATTTTTCTTAATTAACAAATCGTTTGATGCATGAAAACATATAAAATTAGCATCGTTCTTATCACTCAGCTCTGAAATATAGTCCGCATTACACAAATGAGCTTGAATTATGCTGCCCCAACTTGTTTCTACAGAATTCGGGTTTATCAAAACCCTATCTTGCAATGAATCCTGAATCAACTTTTGCATCAATTCATTGCCGCCAAATGTCGCTGTTTTACTTACATGCAGAATTATTCGACTGTTAGAAAGACAACTTAAGAAGTTTTTACATGTATCTACAACTACTTCTGGTTGTTCGTGAACCAACAAGGAAACAAAAATCACTATTTACTCACTTTTCACAAAGACAACAAAAAATCGGGCCTCTTCTCTTCAATTTCCTCTCTCTCTTTTGGAGTTCCGTAGCAAAAATAGTTTTTAACTCCTATTGTATTTATTTTCATTCCGGCGTTAACCATTTCATTGTATAAAGGTGCAATATAGAACTCTCCCCTCTGTTTAATTCTTTTAATTTTTGCAATCTCAAGCATTTGAAACAAACGAGCTGTAGAAGAAAAATAATACGTTCCAGTTGAAGCGTGAGAGGATATTACCTCTTTCTCTTTTACTTCAACAACTCTCCCTTCCTTGTCAGTTCTCGCGTAACTATATTGTGGAGCATTCGAAGTAAAGGTAAAAATACTACCATCAGTGTTTTGCAACCTGCAAAAAGTATCGTCAGCTAATTCAATAGCGCTATCGGAGTTATGAACTAAAGTTGGAACTGTAAAATCAACTAGATTTTTAGCAAGCAACAATGTCTCGGCTTGGCCTCCAGTTAAATGATCGACTTCCAAAATTCTATATGGGAGATCTCCAAAGTTTTCAACTATATCTTTTCGGAGCTGTTCTGCATATTCGCCTTTTCTTATTATAAATATCAGTCTCTTTGCCGATTTTAAGGGCAAGGATTTCGTCGACAAACGATACATTGGTTTTCCGAGAACAGTGATTAAAGGTTTAGGCAAAATGAATCCAGCATTTTTAAATCTACTTCCCTCACCAGCCATTGTTATCACTATATTCATCGAAAATAATTTCTCTGCGGCCTTCCTGCTGGTTATTTCTGAATAAAAATCTCGTTCGAGCCAATTACCTGTAAATTGCAAAGCATTATCATCAATATAAATGTCAGCTTGTGGTTTACCAAAATATATTTCGTCAAACTCTAAATCGTTTTTTTCTAACCAATCAAATAGTTCCTTACCTCGTCTAGCAACTACCATCCCTACGTTACCAGAACAAGTTTGCATATGCCTAGCTGTATGCAAAATCAATGTGTGCCCTTCTGCCCTCAACTTTTTCAAAAGACCGACTATTCCGGGCAAAGGAATGTTCTTCTCATAACCCCCAGAATATTTTTTCAGTTCAGTAATTGTGCCGTCTAAGTCAAAGCAAATCCGCATTTTTTAATTCCTCCATTTGCTTTGCTTGCTCGATAATTTTTAATGCGGTCAAAAAGAAAGCAATCTGTCTCTCTTCGTCATCCTTATGTAGGGGTAACATGGTGATAAACAACATAGCCTCCATAACGAGTAGATCATTTATTTGAATAAAATCAAATTTTTTCTTTAAATAATCAAAAAACAACTTTTGTACTACTTCAGTGCTTTCGGAAGAGAAAATTTCAAAATTAAAACAACCTTCAGAGACCTCTTGAAGTCGATACATTTTCATTAATAAATAATCGTAGCAACCGTGAATGCTGTGCAAAAGCTTAGCCCAATCGTACCTAGGATCACCGTACGGACCTTCGTCAAAAAATTCGCCCCTAGGATCGATGAATTTTATGATGTTCGTTGCCGGATCAAATAAAATATTAGAGAAACATAAATCCCCGTGAATAACAGACGGTCTCAGTCGCTTTGAAAGTCGCTTGAGCTTCTCCTTAATATATTTAAGAGTAGATTCCAATCCTCCATATCTTTTTCCATTAACTGTTAGACATTCAAAATCCAATAAAGCAAGAATTCTCTTGTTGCTCTGAGACCTTAGTTCAATAATTCTTTTATCTAATTTTTCATTATAAAAATCATAAACTTTTTCTGCGTTTACAAATGATAACTTTTTATATTCACCAAATTCGCTGTAGATTTTGAACAAATGATCAAAAAACTTCCGCCAACAAGCTTCTGATAACTCATACATTACAAAGTATTCAGAAACAGTCTTATACGGATAATATTCAATCGTATAACTATTTTTAAGACCTAAATTGAACTCAAAAAGTCTGGGAAAGAAGAAACTCAAGCCCTTTGGAATTTTTAGATAATAGTTGATTTCTTGGAGCAGCTTATCATTCTTCTTTGATTCTTTAGTGATGCCACCCGTGAGCTCATCGATTTTAAGAGAATTAAATTCCCTAGTTCCTAACACTTTATTATAGATACTAGTTGCAGAATCGATGACGCCTAAGTCTAACCATTTTTTTATTGGTTTTAAATTAATATTCTCTTGAAATTCTCTAACTAAGAATGTTCCAATATTGCAGGGTGAAATTTGTTTTTCTAAAAGTTCATGCCAGGAAGGAAAATAATAAATTCCACAATCCATCCATATATTTTTATTTTTTGTCCACTTATTCTCGTGGGTGATATTCTTATTGCCTTTGTCTTTGACAAAATAAGAATATTTATCTGTTTTAAATCCTTTTTGAACGAAAGCTGCGCTCTTTCTTTGTTGCTTTAATAGTTGAGCGGCAACCTCTTTAAAATCTAAATGTATATCCCCATGAATTACCAACAAGGGTGAGTCTGAAACATCCTCCTCTTTCTTTCTGTCCAAGCATTGTTTAAGTGTTAAGGTTTGTTGGTCTTTAAGTGCTGTTTCTGGATAAACGAACTTTAGATTTAACCTTCCACCGAAGGCACACTTCAAAAATTTTTCTATTCTTTTCTCTGAAGTAGGCAGAGCAACGACTACATTTCCATTAAAGTTATCAATAAATGAAAGCAACGTGTCGTATATGAGCGGTTTCCCACAAAAAGGTAACATCGCAGGAGAGGAATTAAAAATACCAATAAAATCGTGGTGCATTGTGCCTGCAGCTAGAATGATCAGATCGGCTTTGAACTTCATGACTTTTGATTGCTTCTGTAGTTTTCATCAGGCAATTTTATACCAAACAGAATTATTCACTAACTAATTGATTGATATATTGGAAAACAGTAAGGCCTTTGAATTTCACGGTATTTTAATAGTTCACTTGATTTTAAGTGTTTTGTCTTGACAACGTTGAGTACTGAGGGTAGTTATATAGTTTTCGCAAAACAACTAGAAGATATGTTAACCTCCAATCCACCCGTCAAAAATTAGCAAAGAAATTCTAACTATATAGGAAATCCAATTACGCGCTTAATAAAAAACTGAATTATTATCATTAAGTCTGTTTTTATTAATTTTTCCGGGTTTTTCATCTTTTCCTGCTCTCATAGGTTTCGAGGGATTCGGTCTATAATCAACATTATCAGTACCGCCGACCAAGTTGCGAACCTTTAAATTTTCTCCCCCAGACCTGTCCTTTGGTTCGAGAGGCCGTCTAGCTTTATGTTCCAGCCGCTCCTGTAGCCCTTTCCGTGTTAGCACGACGGGGTCTCGTTTCAATTCTAGTAAATCCGGAGGGGAGTTTTACTGTTAAATAACTTAATTAAAGCCAAAAGCACTGTGGGGACCCAGTGATTTAGGTGTCAAAGACAGGGAATATGATCGGAGACAAATTTTCTGCACGAGTTTTAATAATTTCATAGACGAGGCTTTGCTCCTGAGCAGTTAGGGTCCCCAGACTGAAGTCATCGATGGGGAGCAAATCTGCTTCATTAATCTCTTTTAGCGCCCCAGATTTTTTCTCAGCCTTCGATAGTCTCTCTGCCAACCACTCAGACTCAAGTACTTCACATCAAAGCCTCTTTCGACCTCGGAACTAATAACCATTGCTAGGAAGCTTTTTCCGCAGCCTGCGGCACCCTTGATCGCAATTGATTTACCGTTGCGGCGGCTGCCTCTTCTTTGATGAGGCACTCTCTCAGCGATCCATCGGCAATCGATGATTTACCAAGGGGTTGACGGGAGATTTCTCGTCCGGACGCAAAGTCGAATTGCCTTAAGCTATAAGCTCCTCTGGTTAGGCGGCCGATCTTAAATCTTTTTCCCGCACCGCGTTCCTTTCGAACTACACATTCTGCCTCCAAGTAGATAAGAAGGCGTCTTAAGAACGGTTGAGACGACCAAGACTTATCAATGCGCTGCTCGTGGAGCTGCTGGGCACAGGCATTCAGTCCGTACTCTCTAAAGAGATCCATGATCGTTTCTTCTATCTTGCTTGTTACCGTCATTCGGAGCAGACTACCTCCATTAGCCACTTCTCTGTTCATCTGCTCCTGAGAGGGCGCAGCTCCGCTAGAGCAAGATCCGGACAAGGCGGCATTTTCTTTTAGTATTTCCATAACATTAGCTCTCCACTTTTCTTTCCCAAAAGGTTGATTCATCGTGCTCTACGCCTCTGAGATTTCGGTCAGTCCTTTACTCAAGTTGAAGCATTTGTCCGACTCTCCGAGGTTTACTGGCGATTTCTTTCTTGCTGGCGTTTGAGAGTTTGTTCTTTAGTTCCTCTAATTCCCAATCAGCAGCCAATTCGCGGGATTCTTCCAGGATTTTTTCGAACTGTTCCGCTCCTGATTCTTAGAAGCGTTTATTGATAAATCTGGCAAATCGCGCACCTGCTAATTCATCTGTTCTCGTAAGCTGCTATATAGTGCTTGGGGGTTTGATCGGACTTTGCGTATGTTTCCTATTAATTCAGCCGCTTTTAGTTGCATAAATCTTGAGCCGGAACTTTGCTTATCGAGATCCTCGATGGTCAGAATGACGCCGTCTCTAAGCGGAAGTTCTCCGATGGGGCTCCACTTCTTATCCGTAAAGTAAGTGTATCCGTTAGTAAAGTTGAAGCGTAAAACAAAATTAAACTTCCTTCCCTCGACTCTCCCTGAACCTCAAAGGATTTAATCTTTAAAAACTAATAACCACATCTAAAACACCCTCACAATACGTCAAAGGGTCACATAGACCGCTCAAACTTATCTCTGTACAGTTACGCCTCAACAAGGAACGCTTCTGAAGTTCTTCAAAAGAGAACCGAAGAAACCTCGGAGATTCGATAGATGAACTGTGGTTGTTTCTTGTTCAGTTTCTTTCTTTGTTATGGTTAATAGAAAGGAATAGTAATTGAGCGAAAGCTCGGAAAACAAGACCGAGAGTTATACCGGCTGCTGCCGGTGCCAAATTCAGAAGGTAAAACTTTTAAATTTGCACTCTAGGCCGTCTGTAAAAGGTCAACTAAAAGGCCTGGGCAGACGGATCGGAAAATTGTCTGAAAATAGGATGAACATTTCAGGCTCTCATCCGATCAATTCCGAAGCGTCTTTGAGTTTTTCAAAGAGTTTTCGAAGTGCTAGAAAAGATCTTCCTCTTTTCAGGAGCTGCATAACGACATGACTCATGTATTGAACGTCCCTGCTCTGGACGTGAGGAGTGTCGGAAAGTTTTGACTTCGTGGCTGAAGCTTTCGCGTGCAGTTTAGGTGAATGGATTGTGCCCCGGAAGCCTACGCTTCGAAGCGGCTTATGCCGTGCGGAGGAAAAACTTCGACCTTGTGTCGAAATTGCGCAGATTGCTTCCTGGTAAGGAGACAAAAAGCGCAGAGGAAAATTTAGAGAGACCGAAGACGGATGCTTCCGGGCCTTAAACCCGGCGCGGCAGAAAGTCAGTAAAGGGGAACGTGGTTAAGAGGATGTGTATTGCCCATCTGAATCTCCTCCCTCACCTTTAATGATCGACTGCACGGTTTGGCGACAGGCGTCTTTCTGAGGCGGTTCTTTTAGGTTGGATTTGTTTAAGGCGAATTTCTAAACCTTTCCTGTATCAGGGTAACGTGTACCAAACTGCAGGAAAGGCGATGAAAGAGATTTCATCTCGGTTCGAGGTCTTGCCCGTCGATGAATATCGATTGACCGAAGCCGTGAGGCCGAGCCTTCGCTTCAAATTCAAGCTTAAGAAAACGTTTCAGACGTCCGAGGGTTCTTGCTCTTCGAGCATTCTCTCTTAATGTTCCGGGTCGGCCGGCCCCGCGAGGGCCGGCTAAAGGCCGAATCTTTTTCCGAACTCTAACCATCCGGGTTAGAAATTTTTGTTAAGTGTCTTTTGAAATGGTTTAATCAACCTTTGTGTATTGATGGTAATCCGCTGCTATAAAGTTAGTAAAACTAATAGAAAAAAAGTGGAAATTAGTGAAACACTAATGAACCAATATGCACTATTAGTGCAACTTTCTTCACTTGTAGTATTACTTTTATTACCAAATTGGTAATGTAACTTAAAACATATTAGCCCATGTCTAATTAGTTGTAACCCTTTCATGATTATTTTTAGTTTTGTTTAAAACAATCAAAAAACAGAATTAAAGCGTTGCGGAGGGAGTATTTTCCCTTAATGCATGAATTAATGCAGTTTTCAGTTACTTAACAAAACTTTCTACCTAAATCTAGTCATAACTATCCCCTGGCATCTTTTATAGGGTGATCATTAATACGTTGTAACGATATTTTCTTAACCCTATGTGGGAGATGCAATATGAAGAAATTCGTATGTCAATTTTTTAACAAGAACTGTCTTGAAACGGGGTTGAAGCCTGATATCCCCACAATCAACGCAGCTGCGCTGGAATACGTAAAACGCTTTCCTCTCTTTAATGTTCCTGCCGTTGCTTTTTCTGACAGTGATTTTGATGAGACCATTTCCGCCTACCTTCCCTATCCCATCGTGAAGGTCGTTCCGCTGGGTAGAACACCGGTTGAATCAAAGAAGATTTTTCCGTCGATCGAGGATTGCATTCGTCTTCTTAATGCTTATGCTCAGGGCGATCAAAAGCTCTACACCGAATTGGAAGACGATTTCTTGAAACCTTCCAAGATCGCTTCACGCAGGCAGTTCATGGAGACCGTTATCGCCTGGGCTTTCATCTTCTTCTACTTAAAGATCCGAAGAGATCATCGTTATTTCACAGCCCTTTCTTTCCTGCTCTCTTCTCATACGCTCTTAAGCTATGTGAATCGTTTTGAATTCATCCTGCAAGAGAAGGATGTCTCTCCGGAAGAAGCTGAAGAAATGCAGTCTCGCCGTATCTGGAGAACATTGTCTGTTTTGAAGGATCCAATCCTTCTTAATCCTCATTTGAATCAGTTTCTCTGTGAACTTGCACCTCACGTTCACAAGGAAGAGTTCCCCATGGTCGCCCTTGAACTCATCCCTGAACTCTACAATTCTGCCGGAGAACATAAAGAGAAGATCGACAGCTACATGAACGGGGCCTTGGATGACTTCGCCAAGCAGTATGCTGCCGAGTCCGGAATCAGTCTCTCTAATCCTTCTTCCGCGGTTTTGAACAAAAACCGAGGAATCAGCAAAGGAAGAGCGAGCGGTTACGGAATGGATATTCCTGTCGGCATCTCCAATAAGGACTTTATTTACGCTTTTGTCGATGTCGTAAGCCTAATGTCTTTTGTGGTTAAACGTCGTTTCGGCTTGAAGAATAAGCTAAGCGCTTTGTTTGTTCTTTACACACTTCAGCATCTGCCCTTCTTTAATCTTCAAACAGACTTCCGCAACATCAAGACTTCCAAGCTTTGGCCGGTTTTGATGCACAAAGACGGTCGAACATCTGTCATTGCCGCAGCAGGACCACTTGTCCATTTTTCTTCGACTTCCTTAGATCATCACGGACCTTTTGATTATCAGAGATGGACAGCTCATGGATTTCCAAAAAATCTTGCTCCTTTTAATACTCCTAAAGGTTTTCAGAAAGATGCTCGTAAAAGTCTCAAACAGTTAAACCAGTGCTGCAACTCTTTCCTTAAATCATTCCTCCATTTCCACCATAACAATGGCTAAACCTTCCATGCCCCTCGCCGATTGCCTGAGGCCTTTTAACCAATCTGACCGCCATAACGTTCAGCCATTGATCAATGAGCTGAGACAGGCGGTCGGAGACGACCATCTGCTTGCCATACAAACCGAGCTTTTTGAGGTATTGGTTAAGATCGTCGGTAATTTTCCTTTGAGCTCAGGTTCGGGGTACTTTTGGCCGGGAAGCTACATCGATTTCTCTTTAAAGCTAAGCCGCACTGCGCTTAATCTTCTGCGCCAGCGCATCCAGTTCTTCACAATGCCGCTGGCTCAGAAAGAGTTTGAGACACAGCTTTTAAAACTCTTCGTTTTAATCATCTGTTTCTTCCTTAACTTACGCATTACGGCCATGACGTTCTGTGTAATTGCAGAGAACGGCGATGAGTTTCGGTTTGAAGTGCCTTACGAAGATTGGTTCAAGGAACACGAGGGGCAGGAACTTACGCTCTACTACAACGTCGATCCTGATCCTGAAGCTGCAGCCGGCAACATCAATCGCCTCATCCTTAAATATCTTCCGGAATCTCTTCAGAAACGCTTTGCAAAGAGCTTTAAGCGAGGATACCTTGCGCTCCTTTCCAAATTCATCCGCGGAGACTTAGGAAGTATTGTGAAGGATGAATTCATCCTCATCTTAATCTCTCAAGCAGAATCCATTCTCAGAGAGCAGATGACGATTGAATTTGTCAGACAGGGAGAGGAGCCGCCTCACTATATTCCTTCGCTCCTGAGCTGGGCGATTTGCGCCCTGCTCGCGAGCGAGCTCTCTCCTGAAGCAGCTCTTAGAAAGTCGGACGCGATAGGGAATAAAGAACCGCTCCAAATCGTTGCACGTGCGATCACGTGCAAAGACGGAGAAATCTACGCTGTCGTTGAATATTTCTTTCCTCTCTTAACGGCTAAACTTCAAGAACTCTTTCCTCGCCAGACATGGCGAGAGAAAGAGGTTCTCAGAATGTGCTGCCAGTGCGGAATCTTTGACTTAAAAGAAGGCGCTACTTTTGAAGAAGTTGCCAACCGCATCGAAATTTATAAGAAATGCGGGAAAGAAGTTGTCTCTACGCCCGTACAAGGTCTTCGCTTTAATAATTTCCTTCTTTACGTAGCCAACGACAGCTACTTCGGGAGAACCGTCCAATCTCTCCAAGCTAAACATTCCGTCAATGCTAATGATAAGAAACTGAAAGAGCTCGGTCTCTACAAACCGGTTGCCAAATGGCAATGGCAAGACAAGAAACTGATGATGGAACGTTTGAAACCCTACTTTGAAGAGGTATTAGCACCAAAAACAGATGAAGATAAGGAAAGAAGGGAATTCTTTGCTCAATTGATGGAAAAGGCCCGCAAGCGTTGGAAAGAAGAAGAACGCGCACTTAAAGAAGCCGAAGAAGCAAAAGTCCCTCCGGCAATTCTCGCTCAGCGTAAAGCCGATTTAGAGCATGCTTTGCGAGCGTTCGAAGAAGCGAAAGAAAAATTTAACTGCGAATTTAACGTAAAGAAGAAACAAGCCAAAAACAAAAGGACGAAGTCCAAGGAAGCTGCTGCCAAAGCAGCTTCTGAAGAAGCGCCTGCCGAAACTACCAATACTGAAGAACCTGCAAAAGAAATGTCTAACACCAACTTAATCGTCGTCCAAAAGTCCGAAGAACCCTCTGCTCCGACGATCCAAACGTCACACGCCATTAAGGCCTCGTGCAAACTCGTCTTTAATGCTCTTTGTCACGACACAAGCAGATTCTTCAAAGGTGTCGGGGAATGCCTTTCTGTGCACAGCTGGCTTGCCAAACGAGGCTATCGTTTGGTGAAAATCGATTCTGAAGAATCCTCTCCTTCTAATGCTCAAAAGAAGTCTGAAGTTAAACAGATTAATTGTGAGTCTAGGAAGGCCGGCGCCTCTGAGGAAAACTCTTCTGTAATCGTCAGCGCAGCCACTGAAGCTCCCATCACCGAAGTGCAAACTCCGACGGTTCAAGACACACAGGGCGAAACTGCAGCCGTTGAAATTGTTGCAGAAAAATCGTCCGAAGAAAACAAAACGGCTGCTTCCGAAAATACAGCTCCAGTTCCTACCGAGAAAGTTGATCAAACAACCACAGAAGAATCTACGAAGATAAGCAGAGAAGTCGCCAATCCCGAGCTTCAGCAGAAGTTAGTCCAACGACTTAATGAGTCTGTGGAAAAATCCTGTATCCATCCGGACAAACTTGCCGACATGGAAATAGATGCAGAAATCAAGAGACTGGCTTCTTTGAAGAACAAGGATAAACCCGACAACTTGTCGGACAACAAACCTTCCCAAGAAGCCAAGGCTGATTCCAAAGAAAATGCAACGGCTAATGCTGAGGCCCAATTCTGTGCTCAGCAAACTGGACCATTCTCCTCATCTAATGCCCAAAGCAAGACTGACAAATCCTCTGATTCTAAGAATCCGTCCGTCTGCTCTACATCCGAAACGTCCCCTGCGGCCGACGCAGAAAAGCCCAAAGCTAAACGCGGCCGTAAAAAGAAAGCAGACACCCAAACCGCTAATGCAACTGAGAATCCAGCCGCCGCTCCGAAGCTCAAACAAGCTGAAAAGCAAAAGGCCTCAAGTGAAGCAAAACCAGTCCCTGCTGCAAAACCTAAAACAAATACAGCAGCCTCCACTCAGCCGAAATCAAACGCGGCACCTTCTGACCAGAATCCTCCGAAGGCTAAACGTGGTCGTAAGCCAAAAGCTCTTCAGCCTGTTAATTCTCATGCATCCAGCGAAGCCGCTAAGTCTAAGGAAGTTTCTGTTGTCACGACTGCCAAGGCCAACAAGACTGCAAAGACAGCTAAACCCGCTGCTCAACCAAAAGCTTCAGTCAAACCGGCAGCAAAAATATCTAAAGCCGCGACTCAAGCTAAAGCAGAAGTTAAGCCGGTGCCTAATACTCGCGCGAAGGCGCCTTCTTCGGGTAAGTCTTCGGCTAAGGCAATACAAGCAGCTTTAACCGCTTAACCGTCCTCCTCTTAATTCTCAAAACATTCCAAATCGACCGTTTTTACGGCCGATCGGGGGAGTTTTGTACCTAACGAATACCTATTGAAGCTTTTTACTATGGCCACACTTCATTTACCTTCTCGAGACAAAGTCATCTTGAGCCGTACGGAAACCAGGAAGAAATTCGACGAATTGCCGGACTGGGACAAAATGATGCTGTCCCGTGCAGCCATGAGAGCCCTCTTCATGGACAATCCGGATGTCATCCTGACGATTGATAAATTAAAGGTTATCTCTCGCGACCATAAACATCCTCAAAATCGTAAAGATCCCTACGGCAGGAAAATCTGGTATCTCCCTAACCGTTATCTCAGACCGGAATACGAATACACAGTTAAACCAAAAGAAAAGCCTACTTGGGAAGAAATGGCCAAGGAGTACAAGTCAAAGAGGATTAAATCTTCACGATCAGTGACCGCCGCGCAGAAAGAAAACAGAAAGATCCAGCTCTGCCATCGTCATTTCTACGTGGACGAATACATGGAGCTTATGGCGACTAACGCCAAAAGGGATCGTCTTAAACGTATGCAGACTCGAGAGCCTTACAAGTACACCAGAAAGATCGTCTTAAAGCTCAGTAAATCAGACAAACGCTCGAGAGAGCGCGAAGTACTGAAGAAAATGAGCCAGACCTACACAGCCCACGAAATCATTACTTACCAGAAATGGTACGAGTGGCGTGAAAAGGCTAGAAAGCTCCTTCCCTTAAAGGCCGAATACTTTAACCAGTGCCTGAGACGATATCGAAACAAAGCCTTAAGCCGCGGAGAAAAGTTTTCTAAAGTCCGTCCGCTTAAACCTTGTCTTGATCTCAACCACGAAGTCTATTACCGCTCCAAGCGAGACAAATACATCCCGCTCGAAGTCTTTAACCATACTTTTAATCCTTTTCCTAATGTTCACCATCCGAGAAGATACTGCTATCCGGAGGCGCCGAAGCCATCCATACAGACGATCCCATGAGTTGGCTGCGGTGTTTCCGTGGTTTGCGTCATCTGTCTATCTGGCATTTCTGGGCTATCAAAACATCCTTCCCTTAAACCTCAGTATCGCGTTGTTGTCTTTAACGCTGGGCATGGGTGCCTACCGCTTGTCCAACGGTCTGCATATTCTGAGAGCCAGAAGTCTGCTCTCCGGCAGACGGATGGAGCTCATGAAGTTTTCCAGAGCGTTAGAGGACTTTGACGACAAATCCGTTTGTATCGGATACGGATTTACCTGGCTGCCGGAACACACGCAAAAGCTCCATGACTTATCTCGCCTCAATATCTCGACCTTAATGCTCCCGCCTTTTATGCATCGTCTCTTTAATCGTCATGAGAAGACTCAGCTGCCGGAAGAAATCGGTATGCCGTATCTTCACGGGCTCGATGCCTCCGAGAAGACGCTCCGCCGAGCCCTCAAAAACTTTGAGGGCGGGTTGCTCATTGTCGGAACGACTCAGGCCGGTAAAGGCGTGATGCTGAACTTCATCATGACGCAGGCCATTCTGAGAGGTGATGCGGTCATCTTCATTGATCCTAAAGGTTCTGACCGCATGTACAAGGCGTTTTGCCGTGCCTGCGAGAAAGCAGGCCGCGGCAAGCCCCTGCGTTTCCACCCAGGGAACCGCTCGAAGACCGATGGGATTCGCTTTGATGTAACGGCCGTCTTCAGCACCGGCGCCCAGATTGCCACTCGCGTGATGTCGGTCGTTCCGGGAGAAGACAACGTCTTCAAGCAGTTTGCCTGGTCTTGTATCAAGACCTTTGCAGACGCCATGATTGAGCTCGGTGAAAAGCCCTCTTTGAAGACCTTGTCTCAGAACATCAACAAAGGCATTGAGGATCTTCTCCGAGCTTTAATCCTCCAAGCGGTCAAGCAGCATGCTCAATCCGACTGGAGAGAGCAGGCAGAATCTTTTATGCCTCCGAAAAGAGAAAACTGCACCGACGCAATCCACGAACTTAATGTTCTGGTGTCTTGGTACGAGAACGTACTGCCTGCGTATCTGCACACGATGGTCGTCGGCGAGTGCTTAAAGATCTTCCACCACTCTAAAGAGCACTATTCCAAAATTACTGCAACACTCATGCCAATCTTTGCGATGTTAACCAGCGGCCCTCTGGAAGAATCCCTCTCTCCTGATCCGTCCGACGCTTCCGATAAACGTCCTATCTGGGATATGGAATCTCTCGTTAAGTGCAAAGGCGTCCTCTACGTCAATCTAGACTCATTGTCGGACAACATGATTGCTTCTGCCGTCGGTTCCATGCTCTTATCCGACTTAACGGCTTATGCCGGTAAGCGATACAACCTTGGACTAAACGACGTTCGTATTTCGCTCTATGTGGACGAAGCCTCGAACGTGATCAATCAGCCTTTAATTGAACTTCTCAATAAAGGCGCCGAAGGCGGCGTGTACACCACGATTGCGATTCAGACCGTACCTGATTTGGCACATCGCCTGGGTTCGGTGCACGCGGCACGCATGGTGCTCGGCAACTGCAACAATTTAATCGCGCTTCGCTGTAAAGATCGAGAGACCCAGGACTTTGTGACCGAAACCTTCGGCAAGACCTATATCCACAATGTCGACACCACGTTGTCGACCCATGCGGATACGCACATTGGTATGCCTTCCTTTAAAGGCGGTGCTTCGCACAAGCGCACGGCTGTGCGCGAAGAGATTATTCCTTCGGAATATCTCGGCAAGCTCCCAAATTCCCAGTTCTTTGCATCCCTTGGCGGCGGACATCTGATGAAGGGCCGCGTCCCTGTCATTATCGACGACGAGGAAAACTAAGATGCTCTCCCGACTCTTAATCCTCTTAATGATCCTTGTCTTAAGTTCCGTCATCTGGTGGCCGGGATTAAATGAAGCCTCGTCTTTTGAGAACTTGTCAGAACTCCATCTCAAAGACACAAGCCAAAAGGTCGGCTCCTTGTTTGAGTCTATGAGACCCGTGGTTGATGGCGTCCACGCCAAAGTGACCGGTTCCTTTAATGCTCTTTTAGGAGATTCTTACCTTCCGTCCGCGGAAGTGGACGGACAAAAGGATGCTCCCACAAAAGAATTCTTTACGCGACTCTGGTCTTCGCCCTACTTTGTCTCGATGCGAGCCATGCTGGAGATGTCCTGTGTTCGAGCCATATTGGCAATAGGCTGGTTTGCGTTCTTGTCTCCGATTTTGATTGCCGTGGTCATTGATGCCTGGGTTGTCAGACGCCTGAAGTATGAGAGTTTTGCAGTGCACCATCCGACGCTCTATCAAGCCGCGTTGTCGTCTCCGACCGTTCTTTTGATTTGTGCTTTTGCCGTGATGCTGATGCCCTGGTTTATCCCGGCGTGGATTGCTGCGCTCTTCTACGTGGCCTTCCTTATGTCCATCCATTTGATCGTCTCTAACTTCCATCGATTCGGATAACTTATGAAACGTCTTCTTCTTTTAATACTCCTTTCCTTTGCAGGAACTTGGGTTTCTGCTGCGGAAGACTGCTTTGACCGAATCGCACGCGATAAAGGTCTGGATGCGGATTTGCTTCGCGCGATTGCTTTTGTGGAATCTTCCGGCAATCCGTCTGCTGTCGGTCGTAATGCTTCCAGCGAAGACTACGGACTCATGCAGATCAATTCCGGCTGGCTGAGGCGTTTTAAGACTTCTAAGTCAGAACTGCTGAACGATGCCTGCTTTAACGTTCAAGTCGGTGCAGAGATCTTGGCCGACAACTTTACGCGCGCCGCGCATCCTTGGGATGCCGTCGGCGCCTACAACGCCGCCTGCACTCGACTTAAAGGTCAGGACTGTATCGATGCCCGACAAAAGTATGCCTGGAAAGTCTATCGAGCATACATAGGAATGTCTGACGCTAAACGTCAAAAGCTCAGAGACGTCACGTCTTAATTCTCTTTTTACCAACCGTTTTTTGTAACGCCTTCCGCGTCGCTTTTTGACAAAGGCCGCGGCTGCGGAGGGATTTTTTGTCCTTAATCGGTCTTTGTCTTCTCTTTTACTTAACTTTTAGGAGTTTTTAATGACTTTATCTACCGCCGCTAACAGAACTTTTGCTTTTGTTCCCGCCCTGCTTTCCGTCTCTGTTTTTGTTCTGAGCGCCGTCTGTCCGGACGCGGCTTGGGCAGGAACTTCGACCGGCGGCCAGGAGCACTTTGCGGATCTGTACGCGATGCTGAAGGCTTGGAGTACCGGCACGCTCGGTAAATCCATCGCCTTAATGTTCCTGCTTGTCGGTTTAGGCGTCGGCGTGATCCGCGGCTCCATCATGGGTGCCGTCGGCTGCGTTGCCGCATCCATGGCTTTGTTCATCGGACCCCAGATCATTGAACAGATCTTCACGGCCCTGATCTAACTCGTCTAGTTCGGACGCCCGAAAGTTTTCGGGCTTCCGATCTCATCAGGAATCAAACATGGAATCCTTTAATCCTCACGAATACGTTCCCCGACGATTAGATGCACCGGCAAAGTTTCTGCTTTGGGACTTTGACTTGGTGGCGTCCGGCATTGCCGGACTTGCCTTCGGCATCATCGTTAATTCTCTTCTGATGGGTGCGATTGCCTCTTATGCGGCAATCTGGGCCTACAGCCGACTTAAGCAAAAGCGTCATCCCGGATACGGACTTCATTACCTCTACTGGCAGTTTCCTTTTAGAACCTTTAAGCGCACTCCGCCATCGAGCCGCCGCTTTTTTGTCGGATAACCGAATATGAACGTTAAAGAATATACGACTGAGATCTCTGCTCGTCTTGCGCTTCGCTCATTCTTTATTTACGCCTTTGCCGCGTCTCTCATTGTCAATGTCATTCTCGCCTTCGGCTTAATCGTCTTAGATAAGAAAGATCGGGTGGTTGTGCTGCCCGCAGAAATCACGAAGTCTTTCTGGCTGGATGCCAACGGTGTCTCTCCGGAGTACTTAGAACAGATGGGACTGTTTGCTCTACAGCTCGCCCTTAATAATTCTCCTGAGACCTTTGAGCACAACCAAAGAAAGCTGCTTCAATACGTCTCGCCCGAACAGCGCGGAGCCACTGAAGTCTTTTTAACGGCTCAGGGACGCCGCATGAAAAGCGCGAATGCTTCCGTTCATATGCTGCCGGAAGCGGTCGAGACTCGCGCCGGCACCATGCAGGTTTCCGTTCGAGGAAACGTTCGTCAGTTCATCGGGGACAAACTCACTTCCATGCGGAAGAAATGCTGGATCGTGAAGTTCACCTACCGAAACTCTCGTCTTTGGTTAGAAACCATGCAGGAAGCCGACTGCAAACGACCGTTTGAACCGATGAAGCCCACCGGAGAAATCTAATGATCCTTCCTAATCGTCTTCTCATTCTCAGCGTATTTCTTTGCCAGTCGGTTGTTTTCTTTAGTCCTTCTCTTAATGCTAAAGAGATGCCTAAAGAATCGGCTGCGTCCGAAGCTCAGTCTTCTGTGCATGCCGCAGTCGCTTATAAACAGCCTAACCGTGTTGTCGTATTAAACAGCAAGATTGTCCGAGCGGTTTACGACAACAATCTGATCCAAGCCGATAAAGATCCGACTACCGGTTCTTTGTACGTAGTTCCGCTGACTAAAGAGACCACAGGAATGTTTGTGGTGACCGAATCCGGACAAACGCACAGCATTACGCTCTCTCCTAAGGAGCGTTTAACCGCTCAAACCGTCACGCTGAAAGAATCCGGAAGCTTCTCTTCTTTTAATGGTCCTCCCGTGCCGTCAGAACTTTCCGGTCTTCCTTATGAAGAACGGATTCAGACCGCTCTGAAACTCATCCCGCAATTACGGGACTACGAAGGCGAAGCACTCGGCGGCACGCTTGCGGGCGCCTATCTCCACGCTCAGCCTGTCAGAGCATGGAATGTCTTAGGACTGAGACTAGAACGCTACCGCATCCTTAATCGTACAAAACACAAACAGACGGTTCGTGAACCGGAGTTTTGGAGAAACGGTGTTTTAGCCGTTGCGACTGAAGCTTCTGATCTTGCGCCCGGAGCCTCTGCAGATCTTTGGTTAGTGAGGTCAGCAAGATGAGCGTCAAGAGCTATTTCGAAAGTGAGCGAAGAAAAAAACAGATCACCTGGACGCTCATTATCTTAGGTGCGCTTTTTGCCGGGGCCATGCTTTCTTCTTACTACTCTGATGACAAAAAGCCGGCTGCAGCCCCTCAGATCACAAGCACCACTCAAATCTCGATGGTGCCGTCTAAAGCCGATTACGAACAGCATCAAGCCATCTATAACGATCGTCTGCTGAACTTAGAAAGGGAGTCCAAAGAAGCAAAGCAGAGAGAAGCCAAACTTCAAAGCGATAAGAAACGCTTGGAAGATCGTATTGCACTCTTAGAAAAGAACGCTCCTAAGGCTAATCGTCCGACGGATGCCGCATCGTCTGAAGACGGCTGGCCGCCTTCCGAGATTCTCGGAAAGCAGCCGATCAGCAAGAAGACAGGCTTTACAAGCGGCAATCAGCCTCAAGGCAGATATTCTCGCCAGCAGCAGGATGCCCCGGCCTCTTCTCCGGCGCCTCGTCTTGTCATCAACAATTTCGGCTCTGCTCCTAGTCCTTCTAATGTTCTCGGAACGCTGCCGGCTAAAGCAAAACCTGAAACCTTGTCTTATCTGCCGAGCGGCACGTTTGCTAAAGCTCGCCTCTTAAACGGCGCCACTGCGCCGACCAGAGGACAAGGCTCAGGCAATCCGGTTCCCGTGCTTTTAGAGCTCACAGATTCAGCAGTCATGCCTAATCTCTATCGATCCGGTATTAAGCGCTGCTTTGTGACCGCCAATGCAACCGGAGAATTAGCGAGCGAACGTGTGCTGATTCGTCTTGACCGCTTGTCTTGTATCGATGAAAACGGCGGAGCCGTCGATAAGAAGATCCAGGGCTATGTCTCCGGCGAAGACGGTAAAACCGGTCTTCGAGCTCGCCTGGTTACCAAGAGCGGACAAGCCATTGCGAATGCTCTGTTTACCGGAACTTTGGCCGGGCTGGGCAAAGCCGTGTCTCTCGCGTCAGAGAATCAAACGACTTCCATTACTGGAACCGTTTCTACTACGGTCACTAATCCCTGGAAAGCGGGATTCGGAGAAGGCGCCACACACGCCATGGATCGAATCACTGATTACTACTTAAAGCTCGCAAGCGACATGTTCCCGGTTCTTGAAGTGGATTCCGGACGCAATGTCGAGATTGTCATCTCCAACGGCTTGTCCATTGAACGAAATACCAAACCTTAATTTTTTGCCATGTTTAAACCATCCTCCCTCCTAACCGTCCTAATCTCAATGGGACTTGCCGCACCGATTTCGAGTTTTGCTTCCGGTGCGTGCGTCAATCCCGACTTTAAGGCTCAGACAGTTTCTGCCGTTAAAACTTCTGCACATCAGAAACACGACGTTTCTGATACTCCGGCCTCTAAAGAGTCCAATCCGCCGTCTGTTCCTTTAATCGCCGGCCAAGCCGACGAGTTGAAGACTGCCGCGGAGAACTTCAAGACCCGTTATCCCAAGACTAAAGTTCTTGCGTATCGGCTGACGCCGCTGGCAGGCATCTTTGAAGCCACCGTCGGTAAAGAAGTGATCTACTTTGATAAGACAGCAAGGTTTGTGTTTTCCGGTCGTCTCTTAGATATGGATCGAGGAGAAGACTTAACCGACAAACGTCTTAAAGACTTAAGAAGAATCGCTTTTGATTCTTTACCTCTGGATAAAGCGGTCAAGACCGTATACGGAAACGGTACAAGAAAGCTTGTCGTCTTTACCGATGTCGATTGTCCTTTCTCCCGCAAACTCGGAACCACGCTTAAATCCCTAAAAGACGTGACGGTCTATACGTTCCTTTTCCCGCTGGAATCCATTCATCCGGAAGCACGAGGAAAATCAGACGCGATCTGGTGCGCTAAAGATCCTTCTAAATCTCTTGCCTCTGCCTTAAAGGGCAAACCGATGCTTAAAACGATTGCCGACAATCCCGTTTGTCCGTCTCCGGTGAATGACATTCTGGCTTTGGCCAAACAGCACGGCATCGGCGGAACCCCAACACTGATCAATGAAGCCGGAGACCGTACGGCCGGCGCCCTTCCGCTCGACAAACTTGAGGCGTTTATTAACGCTCCTTTGCAAGGAAACTAAATGAAACGTCTCTCCTTAATCGTCTCTGCGGTTTCTGCAGCGCTGATGCTTTCCGGTTGCGGATCGCTCACAGGATTTTCTAATGCAAAGACGGACTTTGCCTGTGCTGATCTCTCCGGAGGCCCATCCTGCAGAAACATCTCTCAAGTCTATGAAGAAAACAATCCGACAACCCCTGTCCTATTAGCCGCTTCTGAGGAAGAGGACTTTGTCCAGCCGTTCTTTGAACCCAATCAAACCAAGGGCAATCCGGAAGTCAAAACGGAATCAACCGAAGTTTCTGTCGAGCTAACACAGACGAGCGCCGTTGAACGCACTTCCGACTTTGTCACGATTGTTCCGGCACGGCCTTGGCGCAAACCTGAGACTGTTCTTCGTGTTTGGCTCGCACCTTTCCACGACAAGTTAGGCGACCTCCATGACCAACGTTATCTCTACGTTCGTTTAGAAAACGGCGGCTGGACAACTGACAGCGTCAACGAACTTGTCTCGTCATCCCGTTTGTCTAAACCCGTCTATCCGTTGTCTTCCGACCAGCCTCAGGATCCCAACGAAGCCAAACGAGAAAAGCTCAAACAGCTTCCCGCGTTCGGCTTTACCGGCAAACCTTAATCTGTCTTTTAATCTTCCCTTATCTTTCTCATGAAGCTCAAGAACTTTCTGTCTTCTGCGGCCTCTCTTTTTGCCTTCCAAGACTTAAAACCGAACTTTAAAGCGCATCCGGGCTCTACGCCGACGCGCCGCAAGGCGCCTCTGCGTATTGACCGCTTTGCTGACGAACTGCCCTACGCGCAGTTTGAAGAAAGCGACAAGCTCTGTGTCATTGCCGCCCCGGACGGATCGTTTGAAGGATTGGGCTTTGTCATTGAAGTGACTCCACAAACCGGAACGTCATTAAATATGGCTAAGAGCCTTGAGCACATGATCGGATCAATCCTGCCGGACGGAACCGGGGTTCAGGTAAGTCTTTTCGGATCTCCTTTTATTGAACCTTTAGTAGAACTTGTCCGAAGCCAAACGCTTCGACCGACTCCGGAAGATACGCCGGCACGCGCTGAGCAAAAAGACTTGCTGTCTGCGATGACACAAGCCAAGGCAAAGTTTCTCTCGCGCTCTGCGACTCAAGCGCCCCATCCGGCTCTGCCCATCCTCGGCCGCAACCTTCGCTGCTGGATTTCGGTTGTCATCCCGACTAAAGATCCTTTTACGTCAGAAGCCCGGGACAATGCGCTCTTGGTTCGCAAGGTCATGGTGTCCACCTTGAACCAATGGCATTTCACCCCTTTTGTCTGGGATGAGCGGATTTTGGTTCATACCTTATCGCTCATTCTTAATCCTCAGTTTTTTGTAAACGGTGCTTGGTCGTTTTCCGAAGTGGATACCGCACGAGAACCGCGTGCGCAGATGGTTTCTCATGAAACTACGATTGCCGTGGAAGAAGACGGGATTGTCTTTCGTTCTGCTCATCACCCTTTAAACGTCAAAGCGGTGAGTCTCTCACCTCACAGTTATCCGCAAAGCTTCTCGCTCGATAAGATGGCACGAGCCGCCGGAGATGTGGAAGGTTCCTTAGGCTTCTCCAGTCCGTTCCTCATAACGACTTACCTCTCTAAAACGTCTTATGAGAAAGGCAAAAGCTATGCTCAGCTTAAAAGCGCTCGAGCAGAACAAATGTCGGCGACAGAAATTGCCCGCTTCATTCCGACGCTTCAAGAAGAAGCCAGAGACTGGAGAGCTGCAGTTCAGTCTTTTGAGCACGGAGAAGGCTTAGTCCAGCTTTCGCACCAAGTCATGATTTTCCCGACAACGGAGAATGTCACCCATGAAGTTCAAACCGCGATCGGGATTTTTAAGAAGATGTCGATTGAGCTCATGCAGGATCACCTAATGCATCTTCAAGGCTTAATGGCTTCTTTGCCGATGACCGGAGGCCCGTTGCTTGCGCATGATGTAAAACTCGCCAAACGCTCCTCGACGAAGACCAGTGCCAATGCCGCCAATACGATGCCTTTGCTGGGAGACTGGAAGGGTTCGGGCACTCGTGCCGGACATCTTCTGCCGACGCCGATTCTTTCGTTGTTTTCCCGCAGAGGTCAGATCACGCATATTGATCCTTTCGCTAATCCTCACGGCAACTACAACGGCATCGTGACCGGATCTTCCGGATCCGGTAAATCCGTCATGCTGAATTCTCTGGCCCTCGGAACACTCTGCTCTAACGGTCGTGTTTGGGTGATTGATATCGGCCGAAGCTACGAAAAACTCTGTCACTGCGTCAACGGCCAATGGATTGAACTCTCCGACACGCCGCGTCCGGACGGCAAGATCGATTGTCTCAATCCTCTTTCTGTCACAAAGAACATTGAAGCCGATATGGACTTAGTCCTGCCTCTGATTGCTCAGATGGCATCTTCTAATGAACAGCTCGATGACTTAATGCTCTCGCATCTTCAGATCCATATTCGCCATATCTGGTATGAAGCCAAAGCCCTGAACAAAGTTCCGACGATTACCGACTTAACTCGTTCGCTCCTTCATAACGGTCGACTAGGTGGCGCTCATCCTCGTCTTAATGATCCTGAGTGGGAAGCCTATTACGCTTCTTTAACCACAGAAGAACAAAAGACGTTGGACGATCCTCGGCTCGTCGACCTCGGCGTCAAGCTCATGCCCTATGCGCAAGGCGGTGCTTATGCTTCCTTCTTTGATGGAGAAGCCAATATCGACTTTGACAATCACTTCATCGTGCTTGAGCTGGAACAGCTCAACACCAAGAAGTCTCTTCAAGCCGTTGTCCTAATGCTCTTGATGTACCTCATAGACGTTGAGATGCGAAGAGGCGAGCGTTCCCAGCCCAAACTTGTCATCATCGATGAAGCCTGGGACTTAATGGTCCGAGGACATTCTTCTAAGTTTATTGAGGCCGGCTACCGCCGAGCCCGTAAATTAAACGGTGCTTTCTTTACCGGTACGCAAGGACCGGGAGACTATTGGAAAAGTTCTGCTGCTAAAGCAGCGTTAGACAACGCCGACTGCAAGTTCATCATGAAGCTCAAAGAATCCGTCTTGAGTGAATGCGAAAAAGAATCTCAGCTCGGCTTAGACGACTACGAGCTTCAGCAGCTCCGTTCCCTTAAAGGTCTGAGAGATGTTTATTCCGAAGTCTTGGTCAAGATCGGAGATGCGCCGACTTCCGTTAATCGTCTGATTCTCGATCCGTTTTCTCTGTTGGTCATGAGTACGCATCCGAAGGACATCAGCGATATCAATCGCTTCCGCAAGGAAGGACTGTCGATGAGAAAAGCCATCGAAGCAGTTCTTTTAGAACGCGGTCAAGGCGAGTTCATCCCTTAATCCTTCTTATCCTTAATGCTCCTTTAGCTCCAAGAGTTCAATCTTATTTCCGTTTAATCCTATGAAAATCCCCTTTCTCTCCGTCACCATCGCCGTCTCTATCGGCGTGGGACTGGGTTTCGGTGCTTACCAAGTCAAGGACCGAATCTCCGACTTTCTTAATCGTCCCCGCTTTGCGGTCGTTAACCTCAATTCTGTCGTTAAAGCCAATGAAGTTCGTGTCGTCTCCCAAGGCAAACGAGGAGGAGAAATCATGGCGGAAGCCGAGCGCTTCGCTAAAAGACTCAAAGAAGAACTTGCCCAGATAGAAAACGAATGCGACTGCGTTCTTCTGGTTTCTTCAGCTGTCATTTCTAACGCAAAACTACCTGATTACACCGCACACCTTTCCGCCAAACTCGGCCTTTCCGCCGAGCAGCAAAGCAATCAGCTTCAGCAGATCGAAGCTCAATTAAACAGCGGAGTCAAACGATGAACCGCATGAAAGCCCACCCAAGAGTCTTTTGGCATCGGCTCAAAGACCATGTTCGCCGCTTCGGATGGATATGGCTTGCTGTCTTCTTAATCCTCAGTCTCGTAAACAACCGCTGGCATCTCGCTATGAACCGCTCCCATTCCTTGCCCTTCAAGCTCTTTGTTATTGAGCGAGGACAAAAAGACGTCAAAGTCGGAGATTACGTTGCCTTTGAACCTAAGCCATCTGCTGTCGGCGGCTACCGTCTGACCTTTATCAAGGAAGTGGTCTGCGGTCCCGGCCAAACGCTGACTCGTGAGAACCGGACGTTCTATTGCGACGGCAAAGAACTGACCACTGCCAAAAAACGCGCTCTGAACGGTAATCCTCTGGAAGCCACACAACCTCAGGTTTTAGGTGAAGACCAATACTTTGTGCGCGGAACGCACAAAGATTCTTACGACAGTCGTTATGAATCCTTCGGCTTAATTGATCGCTGCCGCTTCAGCGGCAGAGCTCATCCTCTCTTTTAATGATTGAAGATTGTCATGAACCTAACTCGTGCAATTCTTTCAACTTGCGCTGTCGCCTCTTCCATCGTCTGCATTTCCGCCTACAGTGTTGCCTCGAGCGAACCTTCGGTGAAGTTTACCGTTGCCAAACCCTGCTCTCAGGAGAGCGCACCAAAACCGAAAATGGAAATCCTCGAACCGCTCGGTCCGCTGCACGATATTGCTGAACCCGACATTCTCGAAGCCTTTAAATCTCGTGTCGGTGCCATGAAAGCGTCCGGTGAATACGATCGCCGTTTCAACCAAAACAAAGATCGTATTGCTAGAGAACTGGAACACCCGACACCGGTTGCAGGATTGAAGAAAGCCACGGAAATACGGGTTTGGGAATTGTCTGCTTCCGTCCCGGAAACCCTACCCGAATCTCTTCTTCGCCAGGCTCAGTCCGTCCCGATGCCGCATCTGTCTCGTTCACTGCTCTTCATTGACGGGAAGGATGCTAAGTCTATCGGTACCGCTCAAAAGCTCTATCAATCTCAAAAGGACATGCGGGTGGTTCTGGTGAACGGCACCCCGGCAGAAGTCTCGGAAAAGCTCAATCGCCGTGTGTTTTTTGACCAAGGCGGTGCGCTCGTCCGCGTCTTCGGGATTAAAGCCGTTCCTGCTCTTCTCTTTAATGGTCCGGAAGGCCCTGAAGGCGCCGAATTTGCGCCCGACCAATTGTCCGAACTCCTTTCTTTGATGCCACAGCCATGAAACGCTCTCTTCTAATACTCCTTTTGTCTTTCTGTTTTGCAGCTTCCGCTTCTGCCGGAAACTGCAAAGGCAGAATCATCAATCCGATCACGGATGTCTGCTGGAGCTGTGTTTTCCCGATCAAGCTCGGAGGCGTTACGCTTTCTTCCGGAAACAATGCCGATCCGGAAACCGATGCCAATCGTCTTTGTCTTTGTGCTTCCGGCGCCAATATCACTGTCGGTCTTAATATGTCCTTCTGGGAACCGCTAAGAACCGCTGAAGTCGTCCGTACACCATACTGTTTTCCGTCGCTCGGCGGCATGGAACTTAATGTCGGCATTCGAGCACCGGCTCACGGCCGTACACCCAATAAATCGACATCCGCTCAGCGCTCTTCCTTTTATCAAGTGCACTGGTACTTCACACCTTGGCTTTTTATCCTTGAAGTCCTTCTCGATACCAAATGTCTGGAACAGTCCGCATGGGATTTAGCCTATATGACAGAGCTCGATCCGCTCTGGGATGATTCCGTCACTACGTTCTTCTTAAATCCGGATGCTTCGCTCTTTGCCAATCCGGCCGCGGCTGCAGCCTGCGCCGCTGACTGCGTGGCGGCAACGTCTTCGCTTCCGGTTTCTGAACTCTATTGGTGCGCAGGCTGCCACGGCGGAATCTTCCCTTTAACCGGCTGGATCGGATCTCACGTTCACTTTCCGCAAGCCTCTTCTCTGCTTGTCGCTCGCTTCACGATGAAGCTCCATCGTTCCGGTCTTCAGTGGGCAGCCTACGGAGAAAAAGGCCAGTGCGGTCCTTATCTGGAACCCATCATGGATAAACGTGTCTATCGAACTCAGATGATGTATCCGTCAAGAACGACAGGTAAACAAGACGGACGATGCTGTTATCCGATGGGCGCTTCGACTTCCCTTTGGCATGCCGGCAAAACCTGGGCTTCCGGCGGAGAAGATGCAGCTTACCTCATCTATCGCAAACGGGACTGCTGTCAAGGTGCGGGCATTCAGCCGAGTTGATTTTGAAATATGCACAGCAATTCAAAACAATCTTTGAAAAGTGATTACTTTTTCAAACTTTAATGCTCCATCCGATCTAACCCAGATAAAACTTTTTGAATTAAACATACTTATTCAAAAATTCGTTTATGAATAAATCGCACTTTTTCAAATTCCTTCTGAGCGCCTTGATAACTTGTCCGCTGATCACCTTTGCTGCTTCGGAACCTTGGACGATCGAAGATGTCCTTGAAGTTTCTTCCGAACTCTCTCAGCAGATGAGAGATCCTGAAGTAGCCACACAAAAGCCTCTGCCTCAGGCCTTTGTCTTGGTGTCTTTTTCAATGCCGGAGGCTTCCTTAGAGCGTTTGGCCCGTGACGCCAAAGAGGCCGGCGTGCCTCTGGTTTTCCGCGGTGTCCCCGAAACCAAAGGACCCTCTGACTCTAAACTCCCGCTCCTTAATCCTCAGTCGCTCTCGGCCTTTCAGCCTTTAATCGAATCCGGCGCCGATGTTCAGCTCAACCCTGAACTTTTCTCCGAATTCAATATCCGTCAGGTTCCTGCTTTAATCATCAAAGAAGAATCTTCCGCTTCCGCAGACGGCTGCGTCCAAGGCACCAAAGCCGTCATTGTTCCGGGGGACGTGACGTTGGGATACGCCTTAGATCGCCTGACCGATCGCAAAGACTCCGTCGGAGAGGTTGCCCGCACTCTTCGCGACAAACTTGGGAACCGTCAGTAATGCTCAACAACTCTCCTCGCGCGGCAATTGCCACAGCCCTCTTAATGCTCTTTAGCAGCCATACCGGTGCTTACGATAAGCAGTCCGCTATGGATGCCGCAAAAGAAGAAGCGGCAAAGCTGTCGATCAAAGACATTCTCACCGAGAGCTCCGCTTCCGGCACCGTTCCCGAATACGGCTCAGATGTTTCTGAACTCAAAGATCTGTTTGCTAAAGGTCAGGGCAATCTCTTAACACCCGGAACTTCAAAAGCCGACGGATGTTTGTCGCAAACTTCTATGGACTGCCGAGCAGTCCAGGTGATTTACGACACACATTCAAGACCCGGCTGGGAGGAATCTGATTTCGACAACATCTTGGCGGACCGCGATCATCTCTTAAACAAAGTGCCTGACCTTCCGTCTAACGGTGAGGAAATCTGCGAAACCATCACAACGACCCGCCCGCCTCAGACCGACTTTGCAGTCTGCGAAGAAACCACCGTCGGCAGCTCTACTCAGTCCTGCTTTGAAGGCTGGACAGAAAAGCTCGACGTCTCAACGCTCTTCGAATGTATTGCTCGAACGGGTAAGAAACTCACCGTTGAGTGTCTCGCCGATTACAACGAAACGAGCCAAGACTACACGTGTCTCCATACACCGCCTCAGACCTGCCACGTCGGAGAAAAAGTCGAAATCCAAAGCACCTATCAATATCGCTGTAAAACTCAGCAGTTTGAGCAGAACACCTATCGCTGCAATCGATATCTTGAAGTTGTCGGCTATTCGGGATGCGAAATTGGGAAGTTCTTTGAAGCACAAAGCGAGACTTCGTCTTCGCTCGGTAAAGATGCCTGCAACGGCGGAGACGTCATCGAGCTTAAATATCAATGCTCTAATGATCTGATCCCCAAACTTCGCATAGAAACCAACGTTAAAAATTCCGCTAACTTCGGTTTTGAGATACAGGCGGCCGACTTTCAGAACGAACATTACTTCTCGAACTGCAAAGGCGTCTGGACCGGACAAACCCGCTGCATCGGAGTCAACTGCACCGTCGATATCAAGATGGACATTTATACCCGTCCGGGTAAATGGGATTACTCCGGTTCCATCCAAAAGCGTTTTTCTTTCCAGAAAAACGTCAACGACATTTCCTTAGACAAGTGGCGCACCACCTGCGTCAGCGATGACGGCAAAGTCGTGGAGTTCGAATCATGATCCGTCTTCCTTTAATCGTCCTTTTGTCCTCCCTGACCGTCCTGTCTTCTGCGCCTGTCCGTGGCGCCTGCACGGACGGCCCCGAAGTCTGTGTCGACGGTCCCGGCTCCAAGTTTATTAATGGCGTTGAGGTCTGGCGCGAATGCTGGAACTATCAAACCACGCGTCACTGCACTTCAAGCTCGACTGTCGATTATTGTTCCGGCCTAAAACAAACACCGGGTTGTCGTCAAACAAAAGCAGAGTGTCTGAGTTACAGCCTGACCGGTACCTGTATGTCTTGGAACAGTACTTATATCTGTTCCGAAGAAGCAAAAGAAACAGAAAACATCGAAATTCTCGATAGTTCTCATACCGTTATATCCGGAACGGATACGACGACTTGTTCAAGTTTCTTAGACAATCCCGACTGCTATATCGCAGAAGAGAAATGTATCGAAGGTCCTGAGACACGAATCATTAACGGCGTAGCCGTTTATAAAGAGTGCTGGAAGAAAGAACTCGCTTTTGCCTGCGCTGCTCCCGGCGCCTCCAACAGCTGCCAAATCCTCGCCTCTAAAGGCTGTCAGCCCATAGGAGAAAAAGTTTGCGAGCGCGTCGGTGCCGACGGAACCTGCGCGCAGTATTCGCAGAAGTACCACTGCGTCAATACCGATCCGATTGAAGGCGATGACATTACGCCGGAAGGAACACCCGCTAAACCCGGTTTTGATCTTTTAGCCTGTAAGACTGCAACGGAAGGCATGACCTGTAAAGCCTCTGGTTACTCCTGTATGCAGACCAACGATAAAGGCGAATGCATTCAGCGCAAATACATCTATAACTGCACCAAATCCCTAAACGAAAACTCGTGCGAAGCCCTAGAAAAGCTCCCCGAATGCGAAGTCCGTAAATCAACCTGTATCGAACGCGACGGCCCGAAGTGTCTTGCTTATAAAAAGGAAATCTTCTGCAAAGGCGACTCGGAAATCTCTGCCCCCGGCGCCGACATCATTGATTCAAACATTGTCATCGGCGCCATTGAACCCTCGGACACTTGTCTTCCGCTTAAAGATAATCCGGCCTGTACGGTGCTTCGAACGGAATGCGTTGAAGGCCCGGCAGAAAAGATCATCAACAGCGTACCCGTCTATAAAGACTGCTGGAAATACGAGTATATCTACGTCTGCGGAGCTTCAGGCAACGGCTCAGAAGAAACCAAGAACGACTGCGGTAAGTTCGAAGCCGATAAAGACTGCGTCAAAGTCTCTTCCGAATGCATTGCGGTCGATGACGAAGGCAAGTGCCTGACCACTGCCCACACCTATCGTTGTGTAGAAAAAGAAGGATCCGTCGTCACAGAAACCATCTGCCGCCCCGCAGAATGCTTGGACGGCATCTGCGAGGGCTTCGGCGACCCGGCCGATTCTGACTTCTCTAAAGTGATCACAATGCTTGAGACAGCGCGCCAAGGCGCCCTTTACGGCGACTACGACAACGGCCGCTTCTTTAACGGAGAAGTCGACGAATGCTCCAAGAAAGTCTTAGGTTTCTCCTGCTGCGATACCAAAGTCAAAGCCGGAACGGCTAATTCGTCTGCTTTTGGCAAAGCGATGAGATTTGCCGGAGACGTGACGGTAGAAACCGTCAAATACATCGGCAGTCCTTATGTTTATGACGTCTTGTCAGCTTCTGACGCTACCTCCGGCATCTTGAATATGCTCTACGGCGATGCAACGAGCGGTATCTACAATCCGTCGCTCTCTTTCTATGGTTTCGGAATGACGCTCCAAGGGGGCCAAATGTATTTCACCTTTGACCCCACCTCTTTCGCCATGTCCGTTGCCGTCCAAATTGCATTGGACTATCTGCAGTGCGAACCTAAAGAGCAAACCTTAATGCTCAAGAAAGGCCAGAAGCTCTGCCACTACGTCGGAACCTACTGTTCTAAGAAAGTCGTCACCTGCGTGGAAAGAAAAGAAAGCTACTGCTGCTACAACTCGCCTCTTGCCCGCATCCTTCAGGAACAAGGCCGTCCTCAGTTAGGCAAAGGCTGGGGCTCGGCGCAAAACCCTCAGTGCGAAGGCTTTACCCAGGACGAACTCGAACGCTTGGATTTTGACGCGATGGACTTGTCTGAGTTCGAAGCCTTAATCGTCCAAAAGAACGAACTCAATTCCGCTGCCGCCCAAGACCGAGGAACGACCCATACCAAGAATTTAGTCGATAAAGACTTAGGTGCTTATGTCCCGCCGTCGGTCGGTTCTTCGCATGTCGTCGATCCCAACTTCACGGGTACTCCGACAGCGCCTACCCGCCCCTCATCGTCTAAAGCTCCTTCTAAAAATCTTAAAAACTAACCTCTAATTATGTGCAAAAGACCACAAAATCTTTGTCTTCTTTTATCGCTTGTCTTAACACTCGCCGCGCCTGCATCCCTGGCGGCTTCGTTCTGGGAAGAAGACGTTTGGAATTCAGATGACCGAGGTTTTCTTTACTATCCGCCTGAAAAATTAAAGAAAAAAGCTCCGGATCCTAATGCGCCTAAAGATCTTTCTTTAATCCTGAGCGCCGCTGAACTGAGAGCTGAGTACACCAAACGATTAGAGAACGCGACCTTTCTTCCCACGGAAGCCAATGTCTTAGCCTTCCAAGAGGTCAACCACTTCGTCCAAGAAAAAGCCGCCCTCTTTACCGACATGAACCGTCGGGTTTCTTGGCAGAACCCGCAGTTTGATTTCTCAACCCTCAATCCGGCCGCAAACTTCGCTCAGGTCTCCTTAAAGGAAGACAGAAACCAAACTCGTAAAGAACAGATTCCTCAGATCGCCCAAGAATGGGGCTTGATGTATTTCTATCGCTCCGACTGCCGCTTTTGCGCCCTCCAGTCTCCGTTGGTCAAGCAGCTCAAGGATACGTTTGGTTTTGATGTGCTTGCCGTCTCTCTTGACGGCTCGCCTAATGATCATTTCCCGGATGCGCTGCCGGACAACGGTGTCTCCAAACTTTTAACCAACGGAATGGGATTGGACCGAGTGCCCGCGCTCTTTATGGTTAAACGCGATCAATCCGCCTCTTACTTGGTCTCTTCCGGTGTGCTTTCGCTTGAAGACATGCTAAGCCGCATTCAGACACTGGCTTTAAGCAAGCCCGGAGAGTCGCTTTTCGGCGGAGCGCAGGCCGCAAACTCTGTGCAAAAGACCACAAATTTGTCTGCCCCTGACGTTTTTCCGAACACTGTCTTAACCGCGCCTGCCGCCGCTCCTTCCCTTTAATCCTCTTCAGCCATGACCCGTAAATTCACAAAACTTTTCTCCGCTTTGACTTTGAGTACTTGTCTCTTCACGGCTGACGCTTCCGCAGGCTTCATGAAAGACTTCTATTCCGCAGCAGGTTCTTATCAAGGCAATGTCACACCGGCAGGTGTCTATCAGTCTTCCGGCATGAATACCGTCACAGGCGGCGGATTTGTCTATCGAGCTCCTCGCAAAGACTTTAATGCGTTTTATTTCACGCCTCCTTCGCTTTCTGCCGGCTGCGGAGGCATTGACCTATTTCTTGGCGCTTTCGGTATTCCTTCCCGAGAAGAATTCGTCGCTTTCCTGCGCAACATCGGAACCGCACTTCCCGGCTTAGCTTTCCAGCTTGCCCTTCAGTCCTTAGCGCCGGACCTCAATGAACAAGTCACAAGCTTCCGCGACATGATCCGTCAGTACACCAATATGTTCCAAGACTCCTGCACTTCCGCTCAAAACCTCTTAAAGATGAGCGGCGCTGAACAATGGATTCAAAAGACAGGCTTTGAGGCCCGCAATGCTTTGCGGGCATCAGGCATCGTCTCCGATGCTTCAGAGGCAGATGCGAAGACCCGCACGGACGGCGCGGCGGTTTTAGATTACGCGCCGACCCGTAAAGATTCCGGCGGTAATGTGGTCGATGCTCCGGAGTTAAACCTCACATGGTCTCTGCTTTCCGGCGGCAGCTTTAATGCTTCTTACAGCAAAGAATTAAAAGAACTCATGATGACGCTCGTGGGCACCGTCATTTATGTCCGAGAGGGCAGCGGCAAAGACACCGTCACCCGCGCCATCCCGATTGCCGGTCAGGACTTAGTGGGCTTCCTTTTCGGTCGCCCCGACACCCAAGTCTTGGAAAGTGAAGCTTTCCGACTCCGCTGTGTAGAAGAAGACGGCGATGACCGCTGCTTGTCTGTTAAAAAGACCACGCTTGATGAAGTCAATCTTCCCTACGAGTTCATGAAGGCCGCCTCTAACTACAGAAACTCCATCCTGCGCCGAGACCCAAATCTTGTCTCCGAAGCCGACATGCTGCTTTTAGCTTCGTCTTCTACTATTCCCTTAATCCGTCTGATCAATGCCACCGCTTCTCACCGTTACTTAGGCTTCTCTCAGGACATCATGCGGATTTATGTCGAGGCAGCCGCTTTTGAAGCCGTCATCCGAGCCATGGATCGTCTGTCTTTAGACATCAAGGCCGCAGCTTCCGCCTCTTCGGCTTCTCAAACCGGTGTCATTGCCGCCGAACACCTAAAAGTCATTGAGGCAAGAATCGATGAAGTTCGTAAAGACATCGCATCGCGCAGCGATGCGGTCTTTCAGCAGATGAGCCGAGCCCACTCTTTCATTACGCAGATTGAACACTTGGAAAGAAGTGTCAAAGGCGCTTTAGCCGCAGACTTAGCGGCCAACCTTTCCTTCGGAGAAAACCTCTAATGGTGATGGACTATTACGCCTACTGGAACGGAGGCCAAATCCGAGACTTATTCGAAGCCTTGGTTTCGATTTGCTCAGGAAGTTCCTACGGAGGTCTGCTTAAAACAGCCGTACTTGCCGGTTTTCTCGTCACGCTTACCGGCGCCCTCCTGAAGTGGCAGGGATTGGCTTCTAAAGTTTATCTTTTTGCCGCCGTCCTCTTCTACTCTGTAATGCTCGTCCCTAAAGTGGATGTCGCCATTCATGACGAACGGAGCGCCGATGTTTATGTCGTAAGCAACGTCCCGTTCGGCGTCGGATTCTTTGCATCCGCCACTTCTAAAATCGGACACTTTCTCACCGAAAGCTTCGAAACCGCTTTCTCTCTGCCGGACGCCGAGCGTTTCTCTAAATTCGGCTTGGTCTATCCTCAGCGCGCCTTAAATAGTCTCTTAGCCGCCGGCCCCGTCACCCCGGAAGGCCGGGCCCTTACCGATCGTGTCATTGCCGACTGCATCGGACCTGAGCTCTTGGATCATCCTGATAAAGCGGCAGAACTCAGCCACTCAGGCGACATTTGGGCCACGATTTCCGCCGACGGCTGGATCAATCCTGCTCGCTCTTCCGTTTCGTCCGACGGCACCGTTCAAAGGTGCGATCAGGCGCTCCAAAGCCTCGATCAGCACCTCAATACTGTTGAACTCGACTTCTTATCCAAGCGCCTCGGTACCGTCTTAGTACCGGAAAGAATTGATCCCGCCGACGCCATTCGCCGCACGCTTCCGCAAAGCGAAGCACTTCTTCTCGGTGTGTCTCGTTCCTTGGAACAGAGTCTCAAGCATTCCGTCATGCTCACGGCCCTTCCGGGCGGTATGGCTTCCATCGCCGCGCAGGCCGGCGCCCCTTTAGATCTCGCCGCTAAATATTCCGCTTCTCAAGCCAATCTCACCTCAGAAATCAATTACCGCACCTTGGCGCGTTTAGCCGAACACAGTCTTCCTAAAATCCGCAACTGCGTTGAGTTCATCGTCATTGCCGCCTTCCCCTTAATGCTCCTTTTGATGGTGGCCGCGGGAAGCGCTGCCGGAGCAGTTTTTAGATCCTTCTTTGTATTGCTGATTTGGTTCCAGCTGTGGGCACCGCTCCTCTCTGTCGCTAACTATCTGATGATTTCCGTAGACGCCAATCCGATGAATCGGATTGCCGCCGAGTTCGGTGGAAGTACTTTGTTGGCAGCCGGAATCATTCGTGAAGCCGGTGCCACTTCCCAAGCCATTGCCGGAAGCATCATGCTTTTGATTCCCGTAATTGCCTTTGCACTTGCCAAAGGCAGCGATATGGCATTTGTCTCCATGGCCACGGGTTTAATGGCCCCTGCACAAGGCGCTTCTTCCGGCGCCTCCGCTCAAGCGGCCTCCGGAAACTTCAATGCCGGAAACGTCTCTTTGGGGAATACATCCATGAACTCGGCTTCCGCGAATAAATCCGATCTTTCTTCCTCTTGGAGTGATCCTTATGCCTCTAAATCTCGGACTGCTTATGGCTCCGTTACCAGAGATGAAACCGGGACCGTAACAGGCATGGCTCGAACCTCCATTGATTTAGGTGTTTCTTCTTTCGGTGCATTAACCCACAGCCGAACCACGGGAACTGCCTCTTCAGCTGCAACAACTTTGACTGCTTCAGAGAGTCAGGCCCTTTCTCTGTCTTCGGCTGCCACTTCTTCAAATGCCGTCAGCCGAGAATTTGCTCGAGCAATGAGTCAAGGATTATCCGAACGCCTGAGCGCAGGGCAGTCTACTGCCGGTTCGTCTTCATCTTCTTATTCGAAGAGCACTGGAGAATCTTCAACCGTATCCAGAGGTTTATCGAATTCCGAGAACTTGTCTCTCACGAGCGGCGCAAAACTTCAAGCCGGAGGCGGAGAAGCACAGTTCTCCACAGATTCTGCAAAGGAAGCGGCCAAAGATGCCAAGGGAGTTTCTTCCGCTTCGTCTGAGAATCTAAACTTAGCCGCTGCTCAAAGTAGTCCGGCCGTACTCGGAGCCGTTTCGACGCAGAGCAAAGATTCAGAAGGAAAACCTGTTGCACGACATGTGCAAAATGCGATGTCTCATCTTCGCGGAGCAGCTGAAGCTGCAGGAATGGGAATCGGACTGGAAGCAAAAACTGCTCAGCTGCTCGTAGACACTGCAACAGGCTCTCAAAGCGCCGCGACCCAACGTCAGAAAGCCGAGGCCTACCATGTGCTCAAGAGCACAGCGAAAGAAATTGCCTCCTCGACTACCAATGATGAAATGCGTCGGGTCGCTGAAAACTTCTCGGCTGCCTTGGATAAGGCCTATCGCTCCTCTAATGATCAAAGCCGAATGGTGTCTGAGACCTTCTCTGCTTCTCGATCTCAGTCAGAGAACCTAAGCGGAACAAGTCAAACTGCCGTCAATAACGACATTTTGGTTATGCAGAAATTACTGTCTTCAGACAACCTGTCTGCAGAATCGCACCTTAAAGCTCTCTTTGATTCTTCCGATAAACGAGAGTATTTAGGTGCTTCAGCTGCCGCAGACTCTTACGATCGTGCTGCAGATGTCCGTCACTTAGGTCCTGGACAAATACAAGAAACCGATCTTGAACAAAACGCTCTTAAACGTCAAGGAAGAGGCTCCTTATCTGCTTTGCAGCACAAGGGAGAAGCAGTCCTCGGAAAACAAGAAAAATTGCTTAAAGAAAAGGCCGAAGACGCCTCTTTCCAGCCGTCCTCGTTAAACTCGGGATTGAAAGATTTCAATAAGAAATTTGATGAGCAGGAAGAGACAAACTCAGTAGGACTTATGAACCAGGATGCGATGACTGAGCTAAGGCGAGATCGTATTGAAGATGCCTCTGCTAACTATCTGAACGAACAAAAAGGCATGAGCACAATCCTCCTTAATTCTCTTGCAGGCGGACTTGGTTACAGAGAAGCTCGAGTGGAAAAGGAAGCAAAAGACGAAAACTAATCTTCTACTCCTAAAGTTCTTATCAGTCAGAGAAGAAAATTGTTTCTCAAAGGTCCCGAGGGGGGGTATCCTCCAAGAAGAGTTTTCATTCATCATCTTCTTCATCCAAAGGAGTCTCGAGATCAATCTTAATGTCCTCTACGAGAGAAAAAATTTTAATAAACTTCTCAACTGTCATAGGAACTAAGTTCTGCGGACAATTTTCTATGTCCTTGGCGAGAATACTTAAAAAGTTATTCAAGACGAGTTCGTCTTCGCAATTAGTTAACATGATGATTACACCCCTTCCGTCTGAATCAACAGATTGACGTCCTCCTCGTCATAAATAGCGAGGATTCTATACCACCTCTGCAGCGGCCGTAGCCTAGTGCTGCAGCAGGTCTCCTCGGGTTCCTGCTGACAGCAGCCTTACTGCACCACTCATACCACAGGCTAACCGGGCCTGTCCGGCCCTTAGTACATTTATCGCTCCAACCTCATCTGCGTTGGAGCGGAAACCGCAGCCAATGCATGCAAAGGTTGCTTGCGATTTTCTATTCTCTGCCGAGACAAGTCCGCACCGCGGACAAGTTCTGCTCGTGTTTCTGGGATCAACTTTTATCAGCTTTCCTCCTCTCTGCTCTAATTTGTAGG